>Ga0134103_1001198_pt1 | contig 25198 bp, 21 predicted proteins | sample 14_taG_2_FD_94445 | JGI IMG/M metagenome (GOLD analysis project Ga0134103, IMG submission 94445) | Switchgrass degrading microbial communities from high solid loading bioreactors in New Hampshire, USA - 14_58_20_212_A1 metaG | ecosystem: Engineered > Bioreactor > Semi-continuous > Anaerobic >...
CCGGTGTTCGCGGGAAAGGTCACGCCGCTACGGCACTGGCTAATGTCAATCAGTCATGCGAGTATTTGGTGACATCGTGATGGCGATGGTGAGGGGCATTCCTACAGTAGGTTGACACGGTCCTAGGACCCGAATTCGATTGACGGTGCTTTGCCTCCGTGCCATAATTCACTGCGACAAAGCCCTATGAAGGGGGAAAGTGGTTGGGATGGCCGTTGTCGGCGTAATGTACAACCTGAAAGGTGCCCCGCCGGAGGAGGGAGAGCCTCCAGACCTGGGTGCCGAATTGGATTCGGAGTCGACAGTAGCCGCAGTAGCCCTAGCGCTTAGGGCGCACGGGCACGAAGTACAGCTCATTGAGGGAAATGACACCGCGTACCTCAAACTTCTATCCAACCGTTTAGACATCGTCTTCAACATGTGTGAGGGCCTTAGGGGAGAGTCTCGGGAAAGCCACATACCTTCCATCCTGGAGATGCTCGGAATCCCCTACACCGGTTCAGGAGTGCTCACGCTCGCGCTGACTCTCGACAAGCCTCTTACCAAGAAGGTCTTGGCCTACCACGGGATACCGACGCCGGGATTCCGCGTTTTTTCGTCAAGCGATGAGATCGACGTCGGAGGCCTCGAGTTTCCGCTATTCGTGAAGCCTGCCCATGAGGGTTCCAGCATGGGTGTGTCGTCGAGCTCGTATTGCAGGGACATGAACGAGCTGACCGCCGAGGTCCGCAAGCTTATTGCGCTCTACCGCCAGTCTGTCCTGGTCGAGGAGTACTTGCCCGGACGCGAGTTCACAGTGGGAATCCTGGGGAACAAGAACCCCATCTTGTTTCCCGTGATGGAGATCAACTTCGATGCTATTCCTAAGGACCACGCACGGGTATACTCAAGGCAGTTCAAAACCGATTGGTCGGACGACATATATTACATGTGCCCCGCGCCGATATCGGCCGAACTTGAGGCCCTGCTCAAGGATACCGCGCTGAAGACATACCGGGCTCTGGATTGCCGTGACCTGGCGCGTGTCGACCTGAGGCTCGACCGGAATGGAGTCCCAAACGTCATGGAAGTGAACCCCCTGCCGGGGCTGGCGCCGGGATTTTCTGACTACCCGCGCATTGCCGAGAAGGGCGGTTGGTCGTACACCGACCTGGTGAACGGGATCCTTGAGTGCGCCTTGAGACGCAACAATATGGAGCATCTCATCCAGGCTCCTTTTGTAAAGCAGATAGCCTAGTTTGAGAAATGGGTATGGCGGCGGGCATCCCTTGCTGCTAAGCAGGTCCTCCTGAACGGGCCGGTCATGCTGGTCATAGGGACGTCCGCCTGTCACAACATAGTGACTTTGCGCATCCCAAGAGTTGCCGTTACCTGTGCGCCGCAACGCCGGAGTCACTCGCTTCTAGGACTGCCCGAATTTACATCTACCTGTGGGAAGGGAAATGGTACGCCCCTCGTAGAATCCCCAAAACTGCCTGGTAGGAGTCTATTTTCGAGAACCGGGCAGGGAGAGGCGTATATCGGATGTCGTTGCGTGAAGACAGTAAGGTAGGGAAACTCCGGGTCCTAGACGGCGAGAAGGTAAGGCTCCGCCCGGTTGAGGACGAGGATATCCCGAAACTTATGGAGTGGGAAAACGACGCGGACATAGTCCGTTGGGCAGGTAAGAAGTTCCAGACCGTTGAGGACGCGCGTGAGTGGCACTTAAGACCAACGCTGCAGCACAGGACCTTCGCAATCGAGCTCCTCGACGGACGTTTGATAGGCGAGATAGAAGTACTGAACATAACTTGGAGGACCAGGACGGCCGAGATACGAGTTTTCATCGGTGAGAAAGACTTGTGGGACCGGGGCCTTGGGGAAGACGCCGTAAGCACTTTGGTGAATGCTTTCTTCAGGGCAACGGCGCTCCAGGAGATCTTCTTGAGGGTCGATCAAGACAACGGACGGGCCAGACGCTGCTATCAGAAGGTTGGGTTCAGGCCCGAGGGAAGGGTAACCTGCAGATGGGAAGACGGTTCCCGGCGAACGCTTGTCCTGATGAAGCTTCGAAAGGCGAACTGAAGCCACTGAACCAACGGAGCCAACCGAACCAACGGGCCAACTTAACCAACTGAACCAGCTCAGCCAACTGAAAGGCGAGCCGGCCGCTGTGGTCTGGCGATTGTACCGTGAGAATGCATCATGAGAATGCACCATGAGGGTGTGCCGTGAGAACGTACTCTGAGAATGCTTCATGAGGTGGGAGGCATAGCGAGAAAACAGAAGTGGTGGGGGCTGAGGGATTTGAACCCACGAAACCTCTCGGATGTGAACCGAGCGCTCTTACCGCTGAGCTAAGCCCCCACCGTTCGGACGCAGAAAATATGATAGCATACAAACAGGGTAAACACAAACCCAACACCTTCGTACCTGGCGGAGTCCCGATCTGTTTGTCTTGTCATCTTACGGCGTCCCAAGGGAGAATCCGCGAGCTTCCAGGTAGCAAGTAATGAGGTGACCGGCCATGAAGCTGACGGTTCTGGGCAAGTACTCACCGTACCCGCCGGCCGGCGGGGCGGGTCCCGGCTACTGGGTTGAGGCGGGAGAGTCTGGCACTTCTGGTTCTACTGGTTCTACTGACGGTATCCTGCTGGACTGCGGTCCAGGAGTGCTGAGCCGCTTTCAGGAGCACGTGGGGCCCCTATCGAAGATACATACCGTGATCCTTTCGCACCTGCATTTTGACCATTTCTCAGACGTAACGGTACTCCGCTGTGCGGCGGCCGCTCAAGAACGTTACAAAGAACTCCCGCACCACGTGCGCATATATGCGCCTGATCAGCCGGAGGCAGAGTTCTCGTTCTTAACGTACAAGGAGGTCACGTCGGGGAACGCTCTGTCTCCGGGGATGTCCCTTAAAGTCGGATCCCTCAAACTGACCTTCTACCAGGGTGTCCACGGACTACCTTCCTTGGCCGTGAGGATAGAAGGACCCGGGGGAGTAATCGCCTATTCGGGCGACACACGCCCGTGCGATGCCCTCATCGAGGCCGCGAAAGGAGCGGACTTGTTCCTCTGCGAGGCTTCGGGCATTGAGGCAGATGCGGATTACGTTGCGCCCGGACACTTGACCGCGAGGCAAGCCGGCGAGATCGCGGCTCAAGCGGGTGTAAGGCGGCTCCTGCTCACGCACATCTGGCCGCTCTACGATGAGGGCCGGTTGCTCCAGGAGTGTAGAGACGTGTTCCCCCATGCGGAGATTGTTCAGGAAGGACGCTGCTACTCTACGATGGGGAGCCCAACGGGCCGTATAGAGACGGGGCCCTGTTTCTGAACACGTCTGTTCCGGGGACAATCTCCTTCACCCGCGATTCGGCGGGAGATATCTGGGCAATGATGGCTTGCCGCGATGACGGGAAAGCTTCCGCCAAGGGCCGGCCTGAGGGAGACACGATCATGCTGGTCCGGTCCGGGCTCTTCGACGCGCAGTTGGCGAGCGCTACGAACACCCGGTTCTCTATGGCCCTGGTGATCGCCACTTGTTTCTCCTTCCCCGTCGCCGAGTCGGTCTGCCAGACTATCACGTCTGCTCCCTTCAAGAACAGAAGTCTCGCTTCTTCAGGAACGAAGCCCTGGGTTCCCAGGAGGAACCCGACCTTGATGCCTCCCAAATCGACAACCTGGGATGAAGTACCCTCGGCGCCTAGAGTCGTTGTCTTTCCTTTGGGGTCTAGGATTGTTGTAACCGGGCGCAGGCCAGACTTTGTGGTAACGGCAATGCTGGCACCGGCCGCGACACTTACCGGCAGGAGTGCTTCGGTGATCGGCCTCCCGAAGTCCCGCATGACGGTCACGGGGAGCTCGGGGAACACGATGAGACCGGCCCCTTGCTCCGCCATCCTTCTAGCCAGCAGCGCGCCGGATAATAGGAACTCTTGCAACGAGATGTCCCTGTCCATCTGCACGATCGCCAAGTAGGAGAACGATTTGGCAGGTGATAGGTGTGTCCCCACGACGGAGGCCAGCGGGACCCTCTCGTTGGGCGAGTGAAGAAGGGAGTACTCATCCCTGAACCACTCTTTGCGGAGCGCCAATGCCCTCTGCCTGTCCCGCGGGTCAACATCGACCGTGGCGGTGATGATCTCCGGAGAGCCGTTTGAGCCCCTCACCTGCACCGTTCCGTCCGGCGATGCGACCAAGCTCTGCCCGCAATAGACCACCGACTCGGCTTCCCAACCGACCTTATTGGCGCACAGGAACCAAACTCCGTTCTCAAGCGCTCGGGTGGGTATAATCCAGTCGGGCTGGGTGTTACGGAGCGCCTCCAGGCCGGCGCCGGTAGCGACCCAGTTGGTCGGGTCCACGATGATCTCGGCGCCCTTTAGGGCCAGCACTCTGGCGATCTCGGGGAGTCGCCCGTCAGCGCAGATGAGAATGCCTATCTTGCCGAGGGGTGTGTCGAATACCCTGTACTCGTCGCCCGCAGTGAACCACCTGGAATCGAAATGCCAGAGGAATGTCTTTCGGTACCTTCCTATGATCTGTCCGTCCGGACCTATGAGGTAGGCAGAGTTGTAGGCATTGCTACCGTCGAGCTCGGCGATCCCGGCAACAAGGTGGACTTTGTGCACCTTGGCCTTCTCAATGAACCGCTTTAAAGCGCTCTCCCAGCCCGAGAGGGCTTTTGCGGGGTTTTCGTCAAGCCCCAGGTAGTACCCGGGATAGCTGCATTCGGGAAGTACTACCAGGCCGGGGCGGGCCTCTGCCGCTTGGTCGATGAGGTCGAGGACTCTTGCAAGGCCGTCTGCGGCGGACTTTGTGTCGTACGCTTCATGCTGGATGAGGGCGACAGAGAAAGCCATTGGAGACCCTCCGTTCGTGCCGCGGGAGGCACCGGTCTCCTAGTTATCCCCTAGTATCGCTGCAAGAGATATACTCCCAGGACGGTGACGATGGCCCCGATGCCCTTTCCCACGGATAGTCTGCTTCCTAACAGTATCACAGAAAGGGCCACCGAGATCAGCGGGTATGCGGCCGCGATCGGGACAACTCCGGCTATGCTGCCCTCCTGCAGAGCTTTGAAATAGGCAAAATGGGCAAGTACCGAAGCCGAGGCTCCCTCCAAGAGAAGGAGGACCAGTGTCCGGCCGTTCACCTGAGCGAGGCTGCTCCTCAGGTCGCCGCGGAGCAGAACCCAAGCGATAAGGACCGCGACGACAGCGACGCTGCGGATTAGGAGCGCCGTAAGGGCGTCCGGTTTCTCAAGTCCCAGTTTGGCGAAAATAGGGCCAACGCCCCAGAAAACCGCTGCTATCACGGCCCAGGTAAGCCAGGACATGGGACCACTCTCCTTAGGCGGTCATGCTGTGTTCCTGATACAGTATATCCCCGTTCACAGGACGCTAAGAACGACCGCAAGGCGTAGTCTGAGTCCCTTGGTCCCTTGCGCCGGTCCCTCCGGAACTGACCGTCCCCGGGCTCCTAAGTCTGGAGGCCCGTCTTGTGAGGAACCTCCAGTCCGAGCTGCCAGGCAAGGAATGCCCACATATTCGCCTGCTCCTCTACGACTTTGTAGAGCGGCTTGCCCACGCCGTGGCCGGCATCGGACTCAACCACAAGGAGCACGGGGTTGCTGCTCCCGCTCTTAAGCTGCACGGCCTGGAGTTTCGCTGTCATCTTCCTTGCGTGCATCGGGTCGACTCTCGAATCTGACGACGCCGTATAGAAGAACACGGCAGGATATACCACGTCTTCTCTCACCCTGTGGTAGGGCGAGTAGGCATACAGCCACTTGAAGGCTTCGGGGTCGTCAGGGTCACCGTACTCAGACGCCCAGATGTAGGCGATTAGGAACTTATGGTACCTGACCATATCCAGAAGGGGGACTCCGCAAGAGACCGCCTTGAAGAGGTCGGGACGCTGGGTCATGGCCGCTCCGACCAGGAGACCTCCGTTGCTCCGTCCCCAGATCCCCAGGTGTTCCTTGTCGGTGTACCCTTCTCTTATCAGGTACTCGGCCGCGGCTATGAAATCGTCAAAGACGTTCTGCTTTTTCTCGCGCATGCCGGAGCGGTGCCACTCCTCACCGTACTCGTTGCCGCCGCGGAGGTTTGCCGATGCGTAGATCCCGCCGGCAATTATCCAGGGCAGTATGGCCGCTGAATACGCCGGGACTCGAGCCAGGTTGAAGCCTCCATAGCCCGTGAGGACCGTGGGGTGAGGCCTCTTGGTACCTTCGCCCTCAAGAAGGTCTTTCCGGTGGATGATGAACATCGGGATCCGGGTCCCGTCCTTGGATGAGTAGAAGACCTGTTTTATCGCGATCAGTGAAGGATCGAGGCTCTGACTGCTCCTTAGCACCAGTTCGGCATTTCCGGAACCGTCCAAGTAGAACCGGTAAATGCCGTTGGCCTGGGCGAATGACTGGAACTCGAAGAACACCTCCGGGCTTTCGGCTTGCCCGGATACCGAACCGACCGTCCCGAGGGTGGGAAGGGTGATCTCCCTCTTGTTGGAGCCGTCCAGGTCGTACACGAAAACGCGGGAAGACGCGTCCTTCATCCCGGTGACGACCAAGGAGTCCCCTGCGATGGTGAAGTGGGTGAGCGTTATTTCAGGATCTTCGGGGATGATCTCCTGCCAGGATGACTCATCTGTCCGGGCAAGGTCAACGGCGACTACCCGGTATCTGGAAGCCTTGTAGTTTGTCATCATATACAGGGTTCCCTTGTGGATCCTGCCGCTAAAGAGCGCGTCAATCCCCTGAACGACCGGAGTGAAGGGGGCGTCCATATCGTGAGCCTCTCGCACCAAGAGGTCAGTGCTGTTCCATCCGTGCATGACGGTGAGCAGGAGATACTTGCCTTCGTCCGAAAGCGATGTGCCGTACATCTCGTGTTTGGGCCGTCCTTCGCCGTATATCTTCCGGTCTTCCTGAGGGTCTTGGCCCAGGCGGTGGTAGTACAGGTGACGGTTGTAGTTTTCCTCTCCCGGGGGCACTTCGCCGGGTTTGGGGTACCGACTGTAGTAGAACCCCATGCCGTCAGGTTCCCAGGTTACGCCGGCTCCCCTGGCCCTCTCGATATGGTCGGGCAGAGTCTCGCCTGACTCGATATCCAGGACCCTGAGCACGCTCCACTCGTCTCCGCGCTCTGAGTAGCCGTAGGCGAGTTTCGTGCCGTCTCTAGACGGATACCACCAGTCCAGCGCCACGATCCCTCGTGAGCTGGCTTTGTTGGGATCGAGGATGACCCTTTCGGGCGAGCTGCCCGACAGTTCGCGCATGCAGAGCACCGGTTGGTTCTGGCCGGCGACCCTCTTTATGTAGAACAGCCTGTTTTTCCGGATTACCGGAGAGCCCACGTAATCTTCGGAAAGAAGGCGTGTTAGTTCATCTACGAAGTAGTCTCTGGACGGGACCTGGCCGAGGACCTCTTCTGTACGTTTGTTCTGGGCACCGGTCCACGCGACGGTTTCAGGCGAGTTCCCGTCCTCAAGCCAGCGGTAGGGGTCCTCAATGGTGACTCCGTGCACGACGTCCACAACGGGTTTGGAAGGGGTATGTGGGGGCGGGGGAACCCGGACCTCATTAGACTTCCTATCCACTCGAATACCTCCTCTTGCGCTTTGTTCCGTAAGAGAGTTCCATGACGTGTTACATGTCCCATGTTCTGCCACGAACGGCCGTTACCCTTCCACGGCTCAGACGTATTAAGGAGCGCCAAGGATGTAAAGAGGGTGAGTCAAGATGCGGAGGACTGTGGGCAAGTACACATTGGGTATAGTGCTCATCGCCGTAGGTCTCATGGTTGTGCTTGAGACGGCCGGAGTAGCTCCCTTTCCTCGCGACGCCTTTCTGACATGGTGGCCGCTGACCATAGTGTTTTTGGGCCTGGAGTATACTCTCGCATCCCGCGATCCTGAGGTAAGAGTCCGGATTAGCGGCGGCGCGGTGTTTCTAACCGTCCTCGCCCTGGGATTTGCTTGGGCTTACCAGGCGTACGGATGGACCGACTTAATCAACATTCAGTATCCGGGGAACTTCATCGCCGGCCCCACTGAGGCCTATATCTACGAAATACCCATCGACGAGGCATTTGGGACGGGAGTCACCGGACTATCAGTAAGTGCCACGGGCGGAGTCATTGTGACGGGAACGGCCACCCGGTCGGTCACAGGTACGGCTACAGTGACCGTAAGGGCGAAGAGCCTTGACGAGGCTAAGCAGTATGCCGGCGAAGTCAAGTTGGTGCCTAGGTATTCGGGAAAGACTCTTTACCTCGAGGTCCACCGTCCGGGCTCTTTGGCCGGTAAGGCCAGTGTCCACTCCTCATTTGTCCTTACCGTCCCGGAAGATTCCGATCTCAAGCTCAGCTCTGTTTCGGGCAGCGTCGAGGTCCAAGGTGTGCGGGGCCGCCTCGAGCTGGACTGCGTATCGGCAGACATCCGGCTCGATGACAGCCCGTCTCGCGTGGAGGTGACCTCGGTCTCCGGCGATTTCGAGGGGGTCTTGGGAAGCGAGATGGAAGAGCTCTCTATCGAGACCGTAAGCGGTGACGTATCGATTGAGGTCCCCGAAGGGACCGGAGGCTCCGTGAAAGCGGTCACTGTGAGCGGTTCCATCACGAGCCCCGGGGATGTCATCAAAGCCTCCAGGTCCGGCGGACGCCGCAAGGCAGAGGGTTCCGTTGGGTCTGGGAAAACGGCTATCGAGATTGAGACCGTGAGCGGCGACGTGACCTTCAGGTGACGGGGAAACCCTCAGTTCTCAAGCACCGACAACACCTGGCTAATTGAGTCCAGGATGTAGTCGGGGTTTTCTTTAGTGAGGACGTCCCGGCCCGACGGTCCGTAGGCCGCGCCCGCCGATTTGACCTCCACTTCTTTGAGCAGGGCGTCCGCGTTTTTGGCCGCCCTTATGTCGTAGACGCTGTCGCCCACCATTAAGACAGACCCTTCCCGGATGCCAAGGAGGTCCAGAGCCTTCAGGATGGGGTCCGGCTCGGGCTTGTGCCGGGTCGTGTCTTCATAGAACACAGTGGCGTCGAAAAGCCCGAGAAGCCCGGTGACCTCCATTCCGAACGTGGCCGAGCGCCTGCGCTTCGAGGTGACCACTGCTAACTTCACATTACGACTCCGCAGCTTTTCAATGGTTTCGAGGGTTCCCGGAAACAGCCTGACCATTTCGTCGTGCATGGATAGGTTGTGTTCGACGTAGATGTCGCGGGCTTCCGCGGCGTGGTCCGGTACCAGGTCTTTCAGTACCTCGTCCAGAGGGACACCCAGGTAGATCCTGAAGTGTTCCTTGTCTCGTTTCTCGCCGGTGAAATACCAGAGCGTATACTGAAGGCTGGTCACGATGGCTTGAGTCGTATCTATGAGGGTGCCGTCCAGGTCAAAGAGTACTGCGTCCAGCATAGGTGCCTCCCTGGCTAAAGTGTTTTGTCGAATCCTTGAACGAGTAGAGAAATCGCTATCTACCCTACAGACTACCAGACTACATCAAGTATAGTGTTTGTGAAGACGGCGGAAACACCTACCAGAAAGGAGAAGGCAAATGTCGTACATAAACGAGTTCCTCGAGTTCCTCTCGATCCCCAGCGTCAGCGCATTGCCCGAGCATAAACCCGATATTGACAGGGCTGCCCGGTGGCTCAAGGCGAGGATGGAGAGGGCGGGGATTGAGGATGTCCGGGTGATCCCCACCGGAGGTCATCCCATTGTCTACGGGTTTGCCGGCGCGAAGGAGCCCGGTGCCCCGACGGTCATGATCTACGGGCACTACGACACTCAGCCCGCAGACCCGCTGGACGAGTGGGTTACCGAGCCTTTCAAGCCCGAGATAAGAGACGGCAAAGTGTTCGCCCGCGGGGCGGCCGACGACAAGGGCGGGGTCTTTCCGGCAATCGTGGCCGTGGAGAAAGCCCTTCAGGGAGAAGGGTTGCCCGTTAACGTCAAGTTCTTGTTTGAGGGAGAAGAGGAGATCGGCAGCCCCAACCTCAAAGCCTTCCTGGTCGATAACAAGGAGCTCCTAAAGTGCGACCTCGTGGTCTCCGTCGACGGTGGGATGTACTCTCGCGAGATCCCGTCGCTCACAACCGGTTCTCGGGGTCTGTGCGGGATCCAGATTGACGTTCAGGGCCCGAGGCAGGACCTCCATTCCGGTGGCGCCGGCGGCGCGGTGAACAACCCCCTCATTGCCCTGGCCCAGATCATATCCAGCACGAAGGCTTGGGACGGAAAGGTGCTGGTGGAGGGGTTCTACGACGATGTCGCCGATCTCACTCCGGCCGAGCGCGAGGCCTTTGCCAAGGTTCCTTTCGATGAGGGCGACTACAAAGAACGGGCCGGAGTCCCGGAGCTTTTCGGAGAGCCCGGCTTCACTGTATTCGAACGACTCTGGGCCAGACCGACCCTTGATGTCGTAGGTATGTGGGGAGGATTCCAGGGCGAGGGCATAAAGACCATAATCCCCGCTAAGGCGGCATGCAAGATAACCTGCAGGCTTGTGCCCAACCAGGAGCCCGACAAGATAGTGGATCTCTTGACGAAGCACGTGGAGAAGCACACGCCTCCCGGAGTGCGCGTCAATGTCATGGCGTTTCCGGGCAATTCGCGCCCGTACGTAATCCCCCAGGACCATCCCGTGATGCCCGTCATGTCGAAGGTGCTCCGAGAGATGTACGGGAGAGAGCCGGTTACGGTGAGGCTCGGGGGCACCTTGCCGGTTGCGAGGACCTTCCTGGACGTTCTGGGGACCTACCTGGTGTTCTTTGCGACCTCCAGCCCCGACGAGAACGTCCATGGCCCCAACGAGTTCTTCCGCGTGGAGGAGTTCGACAAGCTTGTGGATGGACTTCCTGTCCTCCTGCAAGAGTTGGCAGGAGCACTTGGGCGGTGACCCGTACGAGTATTTGAAATTCTTCGGTCGCCCGTCAGACATTTTCCTCTCGCCCGTGTACTAGGTTACTGAAGGGACAGGCGTGAAGGAGCTAGACGGTGATTCCGGTTTGCCGGCGCATTCGAAGCCCTTTGTAATAGAAGCGAGACTAAAGCAGGACTAAAGGTGGCGTTCTGATGGCTTTCCCGGTGGCGGCTCTCTTGGTGGTAGCCAAGGCGCTTCTTTTGGTGTTGGCGGGAGTTTTGCTCCTTGCCATCCTCCTCTTGGTACTTCCGGTGGGAGCCGCTGTTCAGGGAGAGTGTAGGGTAGAGGGTGACCTGGACGAACTGCCGGAGATCGGAGAGACCGAGGCGGGAGATGGCGGCTCAGGAGAGGCCTGCCCGCCGGACGTTCCGGAGGCAGTCATTGCTATCACACCTGCCGGGACGGCACGGTTGACCGTTCTCGGCGGGCTCTTGGGTGCTGAGTACCAGTCCGGAGGTTCCCTCAGAGTCCTTGTGGCAGGTGTGAGGGTCGGAGGATCACGCTCTCCTGCCAAGAGAGCGCGGCCAAGGCCTGAGCCGCCGGAAGGGCAGGAGGCAGTCGTCCCCGAGGGTTCCCAACCGGCGAAGAGTAAGGAAAAGACGGGATTCCTGAAGGCTATGAAGGCAGGGAGAGCGGGGAAGGCCCTGGAAGCCCTAAAGCCGGGGCGGTTCTTACGGAAAAAAGGTCCGGATGAGAGGGCCCAAACGAGAAGGGGCTTCTCCCTGAAGGTGAAGGCCGACGAGGTCGGGCGGTGGTTAAGCCCCAAGGTCAGACGGATCGTCCTCACGACTGCAAAGCGTCTGGTCAAAGCCTCGCATCTCAAGGGACGGGTCCATGTCGAATGCGGTCTCGGCGACCCGGGCGCGACCGGGATGGCCTACGCTGCCTTCGTGACTTGGTCCGGCATGACCCGCCAGGAGTGGATGACGCTTGAGCCCAACTTCGTCGACTCAGTGATCTTCGCGAGAGTTCAAGGTGAAACATGGTTCCTGCCGGCTCAGGTGGCCTACATCCTCGGGAGATTCCTCCTTTCGCGCGATATCAGACCTCTCTGGAGGAGGCGTGCGGGGGAGTCCAGGAAAGCGCCGGTACTCGGGGCGCATATATCCGGGTAGATAAGAGAGGTTGAACAAGGAGGGTTTTCAGGTGGACCTACAGGACATGTTGGGGATTACGGTGTCCGGTCTCGAGAAGTTCATATCCACCAAGACGTGCGTAGGTGAGCCCATTGTCGTCGGCGATGTCACCTTGATTCCGGTCCAGACCGTATCCTTCGGTTACGGTTCCGGGGGCGGAGAGGGCAAGCAGACGGAGCAATCCGGGACCGGAGGAGGCTCCGGAGCGGGCGCTTCTCTGAGGCCTATTGCCGTCATAGCGGTGAAAGGTACGGAGGTCCAGGTGTTCCCCTTTGGCGGGAAGGGCGTTATCGAGAAGATTGCCTCCATGCTTCCAGAGGCCCTCTCGAAGATCAAGATCGGGGGCAAGGGCAAGAAGGAATCGGAAGAACCCAAGGCAGAGAAGGAGTAAGGTAAGCGGGCTAAAGGACGACCGGCGGGGGCCTGTCCGGAAGGCAGGCTCCTATCTTTATCCACGGAAGCTGTCGATGCCCAGCTTTAAGAAGTATGCTCCGAAGAGGAACAGGAACGTCCCGCACACAAAGAGGATCCCGCGGTAGACCTTGTCGTTGAAGAAGCGGGTACCTGTTGCGATGGCCAGTGAAACAAGAGAGTACCACGCCAGGTCGGCCGCGATGTGGCCGACGAAGAAAGCCGCAGGCCCAATCGGGCCGTACGATGCAGAGGTCGCTACGTAGGCTGCCCCGACGGTAGCCCACCAGAGTACCCAATAAGGATTGGAGATGCTTGCTGCCATACCCGCGACTGCCGTGCCGATTAGGCCCCGGCGGCCCGTTGGTGAAGACTTCCTTGCGTCCGTCTCGCTCGCGGTGAGGGACAGGGTGGCCGTCTTGGCCGTCTTTACCGTGCCGTACCCGAAGTAGAAGAGCATGGCCCCCCCAATGAGGCCCACGGTCCCCAGCACCTGCTTATAGGACAATACCTTCCCGAGCCCAACCCTCAGGAGCGAGACCATGGCGATCTCCACAGCCGCGTGTCCCGCTATCGCCGCGGGGCCTGCCCAGAAGCCGCGCTTCACGGTGTCGGTGACCACGACAACCAAGAGGCTTCCCGGCCCCATGGCGCCCGAAAGGCCAACGAGGAACGCGGTTGACATTAGGCCAAGGATACCCACTGGAAAGACACTCCTTCCGGGCTTATGATCCTGCGCTCGTCAGTCGCCCGCGGTGACGCTTTGAGTCCTTAAAGTTTCGCCGCGTACCCACGGGATCCTGCGATACCTGAGTACCGTAAGCGTGAACCTAACAAAAAGGTCCACGGTCATCCCTGTCCAGACCCCGGCTATTCCCATGTTGAGAGGGAACGCGAGCACGTAGGCAAGCGGGAGTCTCACGCACCACAGGCCGAGCGCGGCGATGTACATGGGCGTCCTCGTGTCGCCGCTTCCCCTGAGAGCGCCTGTGAACACGCCTCCCAGCTGCTGGGGTATCTGAGCCGTGCCCATGAGCCTGAGGTAGATGGCCCCCAACGCGATTACCTGGGCATCGTTGGTTAGAAGGGCGAGGATCTGTTTGGGCAGGAAGATGAGGAGGCCTGCCGTGAAAGCCGTAATCACGGTGATAAGCACTCCTAGCTCCCGCGTTACTCTCTTCGCCAGTCGGTGGTTGTTCGCCCCAATCGCCTGTCCTACCAGGGCCGTCGCGGCGATCCCGAAACCAGCCGTCGGCATGTACGATATGGATTCCGCCTGGAGACCGAGCTGGTGCGCTGCAAGGGCCTCTGTTCCGAAGCCCGTGATGAAGAAGGTCAGAATAATGGCTGCCGCCTGCCAGAACAGCGATTCTCCGGTGGCCGGAAGGCCGATCTCCAGCATTTCTTTGAGTTCGCGTTTGGCGAACCTCCACGGTCCACGCCACACGAGCCCGAGCGGCGAGTTCTTGCCCATGACGGCGAAGAGCGCGAGAGATGCTCCTATCCACTGGGCTGTGACCGTCGAGATGGCCGAACCGGTGATCCCGAGAGCGGGGAAGCCTAGTCTACCGTAGATGAGGACGCTGTTTCCCGCCAAGTTGATGAGGTTCACGAAGACAGCGATTAGCATTGGGGTCCTGGTGTTTCCTGCCCCGCGCATAGATGCTCCAGCAGCGGTCATGATGCCCACCGCAGGCATTCCTATGACCACAATTCGCAGGTATGCGGTGGCAGTGGCCAGGAGCGAAGGATCGGGCTTGAAAATGGAAAGCACCTTCGCACCGAACACGGCGAAGATGAGCGCCAACGTAACCACGCTGGACGTGCCGAAGAGCAGCGCTTGAGAGGCGACGGTCTTCGCCCTATCGCGCCTGCCCGAACCTATAGATTGAGCCACAAGCACCGTAGCGCCTGTAGATACCGCCTGGAAGAGCGCCCAGGCAACCATGGTTGCCCGGTTGGTGAGCCCGACGGCGCCGATGGCGGTCGCAGAGAGATGTCCGACCATCCCGGTATTGACGAGGCCGACGCCCATCTGGAGCACGCTTTCGACGGTCGCCGGCCAGACGAGATTAGCAATGGTCCTCCGGATTTCCTCGCTGGACGGTTCCGGGGTTAGGGATTCATTGTATGAAGCCGTGAGGTCTGATATAGGTGTCTCCCTCCCACATAATATCTCGATTCTATCTCAGCTGCCGGAAGCCGACCAGATGGGGTGCGTTGGAAGAGGGCCCCTAATCGCGCGGGCGCGTCGCCTGGGGGAGGGAAGGCGCCGCGCCTCATCTCAAGGTATGTTGACATAATGTAGATGGTTACACTGACTGGGCGATCTGGCCAATTTTCTATTGTCCGACCGGCGGGGGTCAGTGTAAGATATCGACGTGCACAGATGTGTGCACATACATAGTCGCTGAACAAGAGCAGGCGGTTTTCCGCCCCCACCATCTTCGGGTTGCCCGGTTTCCGCGGGTACCCATTGGCAAACCGACCGTGAGGAGGACTCTACATGACGAAAAAGGAGCTGTTGGGTGTTCGTGGAGCGCTTGGGCTGAGTCAAGGGGAAATGGGAGATCTGTTTGCCAGGTACGTTAACCCAGGCCTCCGGACTCTCCAATCTGTAGTGGGCTTTGACAAGAGGTTCGTGAGGGGAGACGGGGTATCCGTTTACGATGAGCACGGAAACCGTTATCTAGATTTTGTAGGAGGGTACGGCTGCCTTCCTTTCGGCCACAGCCCCAAAGACATCCTAGCAGCGCTGGATGAAGTCAAAGAAGTGCCGAACTACCTCCAGGTCATGACCAGCCCCTACCAGGCTGCCCTTGCCCACGACTTGGCCCAGATCGCGCCTCCCGGGCTGGAGATAACCTTTTTCTCCAACAGCGGGACCGAGGCCGTTGAGGCGGCTCTCAAACTGGCCAAGGGGGCCATGGGGGAGGGAGTCTTCGTCTACTGTACCGGCGCGTTTCACGGAAAGACCCTGGGTTCCCTTTCTGTGGGCGGGCGAGAGAAGTACAAAAAGCCGTTTTACCCGCTTATTCCGGGCACGGTAGAGGTGCCCTTCGGAGACGCGGACGCTCTGGAAAGGGCCCTGAAAGAGAACAAAGTCATCGCGTTCATAACTGAGCCGGTCCAGGGCGAGGGCGGCGTGATTGTCCCGCCTCCGGGCTATTTGAAAAAGGCGAGGGAACTTACCGAGAAGTACGGTGCTCTCCTCATACTCGACGAGGTTCAGACCGGTTTCGGGCGTACCGGGAAGATGTTTGCCGCCGACCACGAGGGAGTTCGCCCGGATATCCTGTGCCTGGCCAAGGCACTTGGTGGCGGCGTGGTTCCCATAGGCGCCACGATGGCCACAAAGAAGGTGTGGGAGAAGGCGTACGGCGGCCTTTCCAAGGCGATCCTCCACACTTCCACGTTCGGCGGCGGGGCGAGGGCTTGCGCGGCGGCGCTTGCTTCCATCGAGAAAATCGTGAACGAAGGTCTGGTGGAGAGGTCCCGCGAACTCGGCGCCTACTGCCTGTCCGGACTCAATACCCTTAAGGAACGCTACAAGATCATCGAGGACATCCGGGGCATGGGGCTCCTCATGGGCATAGAGTTCCGCAAACCCGGTGGCATCCTGGATGTCCTTACCGCCGGTTCGGTGAACAAGATCGCCGAGGAATACAGCGGCGCCCTTGTCGCTTCCGAACTCATGAAACGCCACCGCGTGATCAGCGTGTACACGCTGAACAACCCAAACGTCATCCGTCTGGAACCGGCGCTCATTGTTGAGAAAGAAGACATCGATTATGTCTTGAACGCTCTGGAGGACACCCTTTCCCGCAACAAGTCCTTCTTCAGCCTGGTCGCTTCTGTCGTCAGGAAGTAGGGGTTGTAGGCTCCCTCCAGTTGCCGGCCATGCCGGTGACCGGCGTCAACTCGTGGGCACAGGCAGGCCTCTACGGTAGGAAGTAAAAAGCTTGTCTGATATTTCGCCTATAGAAGGAAAGCGCTGGCCCCGAAGGGAAATTCTTAGGGTGCCAGCTCTTTCTTTAGGCTGACATAGGATTTGTGCCGGAGACCGAAAGGACGAATCGAAAAGGACGAAAGGAGGAAAGGCGCCCTTTGGAGGCGCCGGTCACGATGCCTGCCGTTCCCCCGAGAGATTTCCTAGGTTTCACCCCCGGTGAAGACCGGAAACTTGCGGATTGGAAACAGCTTACCGAGTATTACAGGATGCTTGCCGACGGAGCACGGAGGCTCCGCATCGTCCACATGGGGGAAAGCACCGAAGGTAGACCCTTCTACTACCTCACCGTGTCTTCTCCGGAGAACCTCCAGAATCTAGACGAGTACAGGGAGATTCAGGCGCGGCTGGCCGATCCCAGAGGCCTTGACCCCAAGGAAGCCGAGGCCCTCATAGCCAGAGGGAAGACTATCGTCATGATTTCCTGCTCCATTCATGCGACGGAAGTAGGGGCCGCTCAGATGGCGCCCGAGCTCCTGTATGAGCTGGAGACCAGCGAGGACGAGAAGGTCAAAGAGATACTGGACAACGTGATCTTGCTGTTCGTGCCATCTCTGAACCCGGACGGCTTGGACCTGGTTGTGAATTGGTACAAGCAGACTCTGGGTACACCGTATGAGGGCTCGGCGCCGCCTTTCATCTACCAGAAGTACGCGGGTCACGATAACAACCGCGACTGGTTCATGCTGAACCTCGTTGAGAACAGGCTCACTGTAGAAAAACTCCACAACGTCTGGCACCCCCAGATAGTGTTTGACCTCCACCAGATGGGCGACCTCGGGTTCCGCTTCTTCCTCCCGCCGTTCATGGACCCGTACGACCCCAATGTGGATTACATACTGCAGCAAGAAGTCGCCGAACTGGGTATCCACATGGCCGGAGAGCTCCTCGCCGAAGGGAAGACCGGCGTATCGTGGCTGAACACCTACGACGGGTACGCGCCTTCCCGCGCCTACCAGCACTACCACGGCGGAGTCCGCATCTTGTCCGAGGCCGCCAGTGCGCGTTTGGCGACGCCTTCGACCAGGAGGTTTGACGAGCTTCGGCCGACGCGCGACGGGCTTGACCCCAAGGTATCCACATGGAACCACCCGGCTCCGTGGAAAGGCGGAGAGTGGCGCCTCAGGGACATAGTCGATTACGAGAAGATCGCATGCTACGCATGCCTCTCGCACGCGGCGAAATTCCGCCACCTCTGGGTAGGCAACTTCTACAAGATCTCCAAGCGCGCGATTGAGAGGAAAGAGCCTTACGCCTACGTTTTCCCGGCCGACCAAAGGGACCCGGTCATGCTCTACGAACTCCTGAAAGTACTGGAAAACGGTTTGGTCGAAATCCACGTTGCCAAAGAGCCGTTTGAGGTTGAGAGGGTCCCGTTTGACGCCGGCTCATACGTCGTAAAGCTGGCCCAGCCTTACGGGGCTTACGCCAAGACCCTCCTCGAAGTGCAGGAGTATCCCGACCTCAGGCAGTATCCAGGCGGGCCGCCTAAGCTGCCCTACGACGTGACGGGTCACACGCTGCCGCTCATGATGGGCGTGAAGGCGACTCTGGCCAAGAAGCCATTCAGCGCCGTCCTCGAAAAGGTGGAAAAACTCGAGAAGCCCAAGGGCAGCCTGGTTGCCGCGTCCTCTATAACCAGCGGGACTTCCGGAGAAGCCGGACCCAAATACTTCGCGATTCCCCCTGCCGTGAACGCGTCGGTGAAGATCGTCAACAGGCTGCTGGATAAGGATATCCCGGTCTTCCGCACCGTGGCTTCATACCGGGACGAGGGCTCCGTAGTAGAGGCGGGCACGTTCCTGGTCCCCGTGTCTGAGGCACAAGCGCTCGGTGACCTGGCCAAGGAGTTTGGAGTCGACGTGCGCGCCGCAGGTGTGGTCAAGAGCCCGGTAATCAAACTCCGGAAGCCCAGGATCGCGGTGTACAAGAGCTACCGCGGGTTTGCCGACGAAGGGTGGCTCCGCTACGTCCTCGAGGAGTACGGATTCTCCTTTGAGTCCGTAACTAACGGGCGGATAAAGCGTGGGGCACTTGCCAAAGACTTCGACACGGTCATATTCCCGTCGCAGCCCGCGGCGTTTATAACCCACGGTAACCGCCCCGGCACCTATCCTCCGGAGTACACGGGCGGTCTGGGAGAGGAAGGCAAGGAAGCCGTAGCCGAGTTCCTTGAGCAGGGCGGAAACGGCGTGTTTGTGGCCGGCGCGGCCGACTGGGCCATCGAGCGGCTGGGGCTGAACTGCACAAATATAGTGGGCGACAAGAAGCCTCAGGAGTTCTTCTGCCCCGGGTCGATCCTGAAGACCGTAATCGATACGGAGCATCCTCTGGGGTTTGGTCTTCCCAGGGAGCTGCCCATCGCGTTCGAGCGGAACGCAGTTTGGGATACCGAACAGGGCATAGTCGTCGGACGGTACCCGGCGGTCAACCCGCTCATGTCAGGGTGGCTTCTCGGCAGTCAGCACATTCTAAACAAGGCCTCTCTCATAGAGTACCCTGTGGGTCTCGGTCGTGCGGTGCTTATCGGGTTCCACCCGTACTTCCGCGGGCAAGCCAGAGGGACGTACAAGGTCTTGTTCAACGCCCTGTACCTGGGTTCGGGCGAGAGGGTCTAGCCGGCGAGCCGACTTCGGCCAAGACGGCCTAGACCTACAGGAAGGCGAGTCACAGAGGATCCGACTGGTATTTTCTGCCCGATAGGCTCAACCTAAGTATCACTTCTTGCCGGATAGACCGAACGTATCTATCATTTCGTGCCGGATAGGTTGAGCCTATCTGTCAACTTCTGCTAGATGGGTTCGGCCTATCTGTCATCTTCTGCCAGATGGGCTAAACCCATCTATCGATTTTTGCCAGACGGCTAGAGCCGGCACGGTATGCGGTCTCGAGCAGTCCCACCCTTGCGCTAACCGCAATGACCGTGAGATCATCTATGCGCCACAGCTTTCCAGATCGAGGTCCTTGGGAGGTGCCCTGATGAAAGCGATACTGAGCGTCGACGGCGCGTCCAGGGGAAATCCCGGACAAGCATCTTGCGCGGCGGTAATCAAGATAGGTGACCAAAGAGAGCGGGAACTTGGGCTGTACCTCGGAGTCGCGACCAACAATGTCGCGGAGTATTCAGCGTTCATCGCGGGTCTGACCGAGTGCCTTGAGATGGGTGTAACCGAGGTCGAGATCAGGTCTGACTCGGAGCTGTGCGTCCGCCAGATAACGGGCGAGTACAAAGTGAAGAACGAGGGCCTCGCCGTGCTCCACAGGAAGGTGCTCGGCCTCCTCTCGCGATTCGAGAAGTGGGATATACGTCATGTTCCCCGTGAGGAGAACAAGGCCGCTGATTCGATCTCAAACAGGGTGCTGGACCTCAGGACCTTGATCGGCTGATGTCGCCAGATCAGCTGATGTTGCCAAGGATTCCCTAAAACCGCATCTACTAACCCAAAAAACGTGGGTATCCTCATACCGCACCGGCGTAGACTCGTAATGGTAGATGACATACCTGGGAGGTGACTGGGCGATCAAACAGGCGAGAGTAATAAACCACAAAGCCAAATCGCGGCGCAGAGGCATCGCTTTTTTCGTCACGGTGGCGGCTTTCGTCATGGTCACCGCCTCTTCAGTTTTCGCGGCATATCCGAAGGCTACCGGCAACATCAATGATTTTGCCGGCGTATTGACTCAAGAAGACAAGTCGAACCTGGAAGCCCTGGTGAACGCCGTCCTTGACCAGACCGGAGTCACGTTCGCCGTTGCAATAGTGAAGAACCACGGCGATGAGTCGATTGAAGAATACGCGGTCCATCTCTACGAGGCCTGGGGTATCGGCAAGAAGGGTGAAGACAAAGGGCTCTTGATAGTCGTATCCATGGACGAACACGATCTGAGAGCAGAAGTGGGATACGGACTCGAGCCAGTCATCACCGATGCCCGCGCAGGAGATGTGCTGGATAAGATGATCCCGTATTTCCGGGATGGCGAGTACGGCAAAGGCCTTTACGCCGGGCTTCTGGTAGCGGCGGATTATGTAGCTAGAGACGCCGGGGTGACGCTGGACCTTAAGGCTGAATCTAAGGAGTACGAGGATTTCTACGTTGAGTCGCCCGACATGCCGTTCGGGTTTCTTGCCCTCTTTCTTGGACTGCCGGTATTGGCCATAGCTTATTTCGCCATAAGGGGACGTCGGTGTCCGAGATGCAAGGGCCGTTTGACTGTGACCGACCGTGTGGTACAGCAGGCGACCTATGACGCGGGCGGGATTGCCAGGACCATCCTGCACTGCCCGAAATGCGGTTATCACGAGGAGAAGGAGCGCAGGATAAGCAAACTGCAGCGTCCCCCAACGGGCGGAGGATTCCCCTTAGGCCCCGGACCGTTCTGGGGCGGGTCAGGACGAGGAGGCGGGAGTTCGGGCGGCTTTACCGGCCCGAGAGGGTTCGGCGGCGGCCGGAGCGGCGGAGGCGGAGCCAGTAGGAGATGGTAGGAGGAGGATATCGGTGAAAAAGACAGCACTGGTCTTGCTTGTAATCCTGGGTATTGTGGTGCTCATAGGCGGCTGGGCCATTGGGTCGTACAACTCGCTCGTAAGAGAAAACGAGGCGGTCGACGGCCAGTGGGCGCAGGTTGAGAATCAGCTGCAGAGGCGCAACGACCTTATACCGAATTTGGTAAGCACGGTAAAGGGCTACGCTGCCCACGAAGAGGAAGTGTTCACAGCGATCGCCGATGCCAGGGCGAAACTGGCCGGTGCCCGGACTGTGGATGAAAGGGCTGCCGCGGCCACCGAACTGGAATCGGCTATTTCACGGCTCCTCGTGGTCGTCGAGAATTACCCGCAGCTGAAGGCTGATGCCCAGTTTAGAGCCCTTATGGATGAGCTGGCCGGCACAGAGAACCGCCTGGCTACTGAACGCGGCAGGTACAACGAAGCGGTAAGGGTGTTCAACTCCAAGATCAAACAGTTCCCCATGGTTATCTTCGCGAGGATAGCCGGGTTCTCCGAGAGGGCGTACTACGAGGTATCGCCTGACGCGATGACGGTTCCGAAAGTGGAGTTCTAGCCTCACCGGAATCCATTAACGAAAGCGAAGGCCCCCTCAGCGAGGGGGCCTTTCTCCATATAGGCGGCGGTCGGCAGGTCTGCGAGGGTCTGCCCATGCCGCAAAATGGCGATCCGTTTCATGCCTCTCCTCAAGCCCTGCTATGCTCTTTGCGCTTTCTTCCCACCTAGGCCTTCGTCAACAAGTTTGCGATATGTCCCACCTAGGGCCATAAGTTCCGCGTGGCGCCCTCTTTCGACGACCGTCCCACCATCCAGCACAAGGATCTCGTCTGCTTCTCGAACAGTTGTGAGCCGGTGGGCCACGACCAGGGTGGTTCGGTTGGCCATCAGCCTGTCGAGAGCGTCCTGCACCAACGCCTCAGACTCTGTGTCCAGAGATGACGTTGCTTCGTCCAGGAGCAAGATAGGGGCATCCCTAAGGATGGCCCTGGCGATGGCTATCCGCTGCCTTTGTCCACCTGAAAGCGTGGCGCCCCGTTCGCCGACAACTGTGCCGTATCCGTTGGGCAAGGCCGCGATGAACTCATGGGCGTTGGCGAAGCGGGCGGCTTCCTCGACCTTCTCGGGGCCCGGGTCTTCCAATCCGCCCAAGATGTTCTCATAGACCGTCCCGGCGAAAAGGAATGCGTCTTGCGGGACGTACGAGAAAAGACGCCTCCATTCGGAAAGGAGCGTATCGTAGATGCTCCTCCCGAAGGCGGAGATTTCCCTTGCTGCCGGCGGATAAAGCCCCATAATGAGCTTCACTAGAGTGCTCTTGCCTCCGCCTGAAGGACCCACCAGCGCCTTTCTCTGCCCGCTCTCAAGGACAAGAGAGACGTCCGTGAGGGCACGCCTGTCGGAGCGCGGGTATTTGAACGATAGGCCGGATATCGTGAGTGGCGTGAGGTCGACTTCCCTTTGAGTTGACCCCGGTATGTGTACCGGCGAGGCCTGCTTCTCCGGTTCCGCCCGGGGTCCGGCCAGATCGTGCCGCTCTTCTTCGCCCGGGGATTCGCTCCGGGAGGCCTGGGCTTCTGCAGGAGCGTAACGCTCCGGTTCCTCCGGCAGATCCAGCACTTCCACCACTTTTTCTGCTCCGCCCATATTGGCATTGATAGATGCGATGATGCCGCCGAGGCTTCCAAACAAGCGCCGGACAGGGTTCGCCAGCTGCCCCATCGCCACTGCTACGGGGATGAGGGAGGGGTTTCTTATCGCGATGATGCTAACGTAAATGAAAAACGCGTGTGAGGATAGGTCCGACAGACTGCTGGCCAGAGATCTGGCGGTAGATATCCGCACCTGTCTCATTCCGGCCTTGAACACCATCTTGCTTGACTCGCTTGCGCGATCTGCCGCGTAGCCGCTAAGGTTCATGTGCCGGACGGTATCTCTTCCGTTTATGAGGTCCGACATCCTTTGGGTGAACCCGGCTTGCGTTTCCTGGTATTTCACCCCGGTATCCCGAAGCGGGTTTGCGAAGGGAAGGTTTACGAGGAGAGGTACTGCACTTGTGAGGATCCCTGCGATCCCCATCCGGGGGTCTAGCTTGAGCATGTACACGGCGCTTCCGATCCCCGAAAACGCCACATTAACGAATATCTGGACATCGCCTATGAAGAGGTTGCCCACTTGCCTGAGCGCGTTGGTCGACCGCGACAGGAGGTCTCCCGAGTGCCTCTCCTCGATCTCGGCGAGGGGGATACCCAGGTACTTCCCAAACAGGCTCCGGCGGATGTCGTTTACCGTCTTATGGATGCTGAACACGAGCAAACGGCCTGATCCGAACACCCAGACAACCATGAACAAGGTTCCGCCTACCATTAGCCGGGTTGCTTGGGTAAGGTGCTGTCGCGAGAGTTCCATGATGCCCCTGGTGAGGTCCATAAGCATACGGGCAAGGAAGACGTTGATAAAGAAGTTGGCGAACCCGATCCCGAATATACCTGCTGCGTAACCGGGGAAACGCGGCCTCAGGAATGCGAGGACCTTCTTGAGCGTAGTGAGCCTGCCGGGGGTCCGCCGGGCTCCCGAAGTTGCATGGACTCCCGGACCTCCCGAGCGTCCGGGGCTTCCTGTAACTCGCTCCTCCATTACCGTTCACCTCCCGACGAAGGTGTCCGGGGAGCAGGCGTTTTCTCAAGTTCCTCCTCTGAGCTGTAGAGCAGATAGTACCGCCCCTTCTTGGCCATCAGCTCGTCGTGGGTGCCGCTTTCCAACGGCTTCCCGTCCTCGAGGACCAGTATCCTGTCTGCGTGCTGAACAGAGGAGAGCCTGTGGGCAATGACGAGTATGGCCTTGTGTCCCGCCGCTTCCCAGATCCCTTGGATAACCCGTCGTTCGGCTTGGTAGTCCAGTGCAGACGTGGCTTCGTCCAGGAGAAGGATATCGGCGCGGCGGAGGAGGGCTCTTGCCAGGGAGAGACGCTGTCTTTCGCCGCCGGAGATGCGGTTTCCGAGCTCGCCGACAGGGGTGTTGTAGCCCTGGGGAAGCGATTGGATGAACCCGTCCGCTTGGGCGAGTCTTGCCACAGCCTCTATCTTGTCGTCGTCCAAGGTCTCGTCTCCTAGCCTCAAATTCTCCTTGACCGAGAAGGGGAAGAGGTACGTCGTTTGACTTACGTGCGACAAGCGGTTCCGCAGGGCGGTCAGGGACCATTCGCGCACGGAGCGACCGAAGACAAAGATCTCGCCTTCGTCGGGCTCGTAGTCGCCAAGGAGAAGCCTGAACAAGGTGCTCTTTCCGGAGCCGCTGGAGCCTACTACGGCAACGGTCTCCCCGAGGTTTACTTTGAGGCTGACGCCGGATAGCGCAGGCTTCGAACTTCCGGGGTAGGTGAATGTGATGTTTCGAAACTCAAGAGCGGGGTAACGAGGGTCGGGTGAGAAGTCAGCGCCGTCCTCGCGCTCGACCGCAGTGTCTAACAGGTCGAGCACTCTTTGCGCCGAGGCCGATTCGGCCGCGATCTGAGTGAGCAGCCGCGGCAATTGCTCCATTGGGAAAGACACGTAGTTAAGGAGCTCGAGGAAGGCCGCCAGCACGCCCAATTGGATATCGCCCTTAAGGACCATGTATCCACCGAGCCCGAATATGAGGATAAACGGTGTGAAACTGGCCCCAAACCCGACTGCGGCAGCAAAGCTTGCCATGCTGCTGTAGCGCTTCATAATCCCGAGCCATTCGCCGGTCCGTTTTGTAAGAAGCTCCGCCATGGCCTGCCTGAGGCCGAACGACCGCACTATCTCAGCACCGCTCAGGCTCTCTGCCGCGATCTCGTTCGCCTTGGCCAGGGTTTCTTGCCCTTCTCTCGATATGTTCATGACCGGGCCGCTGAGTCGCCTTACGACCATGAACACCGCAGGAGCTCCCAAAACCGCCACCAGGGCGAGGACCCAGTGTTTCCAGAGCATGTATGCCAGGGCAAACCCGGCCTGCACGCAGCCTGTGAAGAACCCGGGCAGCGATGACTGTAAGAGGTTCTGCGCCGAGCCGAGGTCGCTCGTGAGTCTGGAAAGGGTCTGCCCCGAGTGTTCCCGGTATGATGCTTGCGCCGTTGCCCGGCTAAGGCGCCGGGCGAGTCTTGACTCCTCCTGAACACGCTTCGGCGTAGTTCTTGCGAAAGAATGACTCCCTGGCCTCCCGGCGCGCGAGTTCTAACTCATAGGCTGTTCGGACAAGCACGCCGGACCGCA
>Ga0134103_1001201_pt1 | contig 25182 bp, 28 predicted proteins | sample 14_taG_2_FD_94445 | JGI IMG/M metagenome (GOLD analysis project Ga0134103, IMG submission 94445) | Switchgrass degrading microbial communities from high solid loading bioreactors in New Hampshire, USA - 14_58_20_212_A1 metaG | ecosystem: Engineered > Bioreactor > Semi-continuous > Anaerobic >...
CCTTACTTATGGAAATTGACGACAAGTGGATAAGCGGCAAAAAATACCTGGATATGAGTGAATACCTTCAGTGGCAAGAAGAGCAAAAACAAACCAATGATCAAAGCAATATTGCGTATATCAAATAAGCTTATTGATAACTGAGGAATTTACACACTAATCTGGACTTGATCTGTCCCAATGCCGCTCGTTGTCATAACCTTTAGTCACGGTAACAGTCTTGATATTCTCCGATGAAGGGCCAAGTATCTCTTTTAAAGTTTCGGAGTCTGACTGGTCGAGATTCCAGACAGTCGTCAAGACGTTGTCAGGATTATCCTGGCATCTTTCCTTATAATTTGACCAGTATCTTCGCGGGTATTCTATCACGCCGTCAAAATTCCCCTCCTCCTTGACAGCGGGGTTAAGTTTGTAAAGGGCCTGAAGTATAGCGCTCTTTCCTGATTCATTCTTACCGACAAGACATGTAACTCGGTCGATGGAGAAGTCTCCTGAGTCCTCGATGCATTTGAAGTTCTGTATGCGCACTGATTTTAGAATCATTATCTGCTCCCTCCCTGCCTGTCCCATTTCCCACTGGTTTCTATCCCCTCAGCAAAATGTCGGTTGTGAGACTGCGAAATTCTATTGACGAAGAATACCTTGAAAAACCGGAAGCCCCTCGAACACGTCGGTGGCAACAGCGGCAATGTGCTCTCCCCTGAGAGTTGCCAATTGAGGAGTGTAGACTGGCCCAACAGTTGTATCACCCACGCGGATATGTACTCGCCCTGATTCATGAATGGACAGCTTGGGCATCCGGTCAGTAGCCTGCTGGTCTGTAAAGTCAAAAGTATCTACGACCTGATGCTCAGCCATGGAACGCCCGCCATAAAAGTACTTGCTGCATAAAGCGTAGGGGAAAAGATATATACTATCGTTTCCCACGAATCCAAGTTTGCAAAGACTATGCAATTGACCGCCATAGTCTACCAGGATCCGAACCTCGCTAAACTGGCTCAAGCAGTATACCCCCGAATATGTAAATTAACTCACGTGAGGTCCTCTGGCAGGGTAAAGTGACCTCACTCACCTTCGATATCATCACGAACATACTTCAGCGCTAGGGCAATAAGGAAAAGCATGCACCTGTCACGAACGCCGAGGTTGCGAAGGAACTTCTGCAGCTTGCGAAAGAACGGCAGGGTCAGCTCAGGCTTTTCGGGGTCACCACCGGCACCCTGAAAGTCCACGCCCACAATCTGGAGAAGGCCACGGGCGTCAACTTCCACGCCCACCGGCTGCGCCACACTCTGGCGACGAGGCTACTCGCGCAGGGAGTCCCCATTGACGTGGTGCAAAAGGTCCTCGGCCACGCCGACATTTCCACGACTAGGCGATACGCCGAGACCATGCCGGAGGCCCTTTTTCGAGTGGCTGCAAAGGTTGGCTGAGCCGAAGCACAAAGGGTAATTCCCATGCCCGATCCTGCGACGTATCCCCGGCACGAGGACGCCGGGGCCGGGGCGCATTTGACCGCTTGCCACTCTTGGGACCCCAAGGGCATCTAGCGCCTCCCTGATGATGTTCATCATCTCTTCCTTGTCGGGATGATGATATCGTATGAGGGTATGAATAGAGACCTTTATCAAACCCCATTCAAATGACAAGGGTATGATAAGGAGTAGAAGTTAGGCGTAGCAAATCTTTCAGGGAAACCCCTATCCACCACGACAAGGGTAGGCTGACGACTGGAAGACCATGGATGAAAAATGCGTAGTTCCATTCTTCATAGGTAAGCTAGCGACTTGGCGAGGGTAGCGCAAAAACAGCGGAGTTTCCATCCTTATTGGTAGGCTGGCCACTTAACCCCTTGTGGCCAGACCCTCTCCAAGAGCGCACGGGAAGCTTGTAGAGCTGTCAAAATGGCCGGACAGGTATCGAATTATCCTGCCTTCTTCGTGACCTTGCAGGGCAAATAGGCCGTAGAGGGGATTTAGAAAACGGACTCCATGACCGTGGGGATATGGCCCCTGCAATCCCTAAGGCTAGGGTCCTGTGCCGGGCGGGCGGCCCTGAAGAATCGCACTAGGGTAATGCGCGATATTTGTCCACGCGGACACGTACCCTGCGCTGAATGAGCCCCTCGCGACGCCTTTTTCCTTCTTCCAGAACTCCAGAACTCCTGAAATTCCGTGGGCAACCCTAAAGCTGGCGAAACCGTTTCGTCAGCGTTGCGTATAACCTGCGGTCTACTCGCGGGCACGAAGAGGCCCCGGAGCAACCCGCTCCGGGGCTTTCGGTTTCCAGGTACTTAGCCTGTACGCTTGCCTGTACGGCGCACCCTGCCGCTCACCGAAACCCTAAAATAGCTGGTGAGCCATCTGGGACTCGAACCCAGGACACCCGGATTAAAAGTCCGGTGCTCTACCGCCTGAGCTAATGGCTCACATATATGCCTCGTATATGCCACTATGCATCTTGCGTCGGCGTAGTCTAATATACAGCATCTAAACCTATGTGTCAAATACGACTTTGCGTTGTTTCACCAACTCCTCCCCAATCTGCTTAGCGATGGTATGTAAGGCATCAGCATGGTATGTATGGCATCAGCAGTCTCTGCAGGTTAGGCGCTCCGGCTGCGCTGGCGCCCACAGCCGCTGATCCAACAGAGCCTGCAGACAGCTCAACCGGGCGCCCAGCCAGCCGGAGCGCATCACCTGTTAACTCCGCCTGACAAACCACTAACGAACCGCTAACGCCCCACTAACGGCTCAGAACGGCTCCTCGACAATGATAGTCTCGGTTCGCCTACCTCCAACTGACACCAGGCAGACTGGAACGCCGATCAGCTCTGATATTCTGTCGATATACCTTCTAGCATTAGTCGGGAGATCATTAAGGCTGCGAGCCTGTGACAGATCCCCGCTCCACCCTTCCAATGTCTCAAAAACCGGCTTACAGTGCGAGAGCACTCTCAGGTTGCTTGGGAAGTGCTCTATGCGTTTGCCGTCCACCTCGTATGCAGTGCATATCTGCACCTTATCAAGGCCGGACAGCGTGTCCAAATGCATCAAGGCGAGACCGGTCAAACCGTTGATTCTCGCAGCGTACCTGACGATTACAGCGTCAAACCAGCCGCATCGCCTCGGGCGTCCGGTAGTTGTGCCGTACTCATTTCCTCTCTCGCGAATCCAGTCGCCGATCTCATTTTTCAGCTCGGAAGGAAACGGCCCTTGTCCGACTCGGGTGGTATAGGCTTTTGCAACGCCAATCACCTTGGTGATCTTAGTAGGGCCGACTCCAGAGCCGGTACAGGCTCCTCCAGCTGTTGGAGATGACGAGGTCACAAAGGGATACGTGCCGTGGTCAACGTCTAGAAGAGTCCCTTGAGCGCCTTCAAACAGCACTTTCTTGCCTGCATCAATAGCTTCGTTGACCACCACGGAAGTGTCGGTGACCATGTTTCTTAGTCTGTCTGCCTGTGGTGACAGCTCTGCTATAAGCTCGTCCTTGCTAAAGCCCTGCTCTCCGTATACTTTTTCGATCAGGCCGTTTACGTAGGGTAAAATAAGGTCCAGTTTGTCTGACAGCGCTTCACTGTCCACCAGGTCTGCCATTCTAATGCCGTACCTGGCAATCTTGTCAGTGTAGCAAGGCCCAATGCCTCTGCCGGTCGTGCCTATCCTTCCATCGCCTTTGTTCTCTTCTTGCAGCCGGTCCAACACCTTGTGATAAGGCATTACGACATGCGCGTTCTCGCTCACAAGGAGCCGGTCCACAGAGATGCCTCTGCTGACCAGCGAGTCCATCTCCCTGATCAAGACCACAGGGTCAACAACCACGCCGTTCCCGATGACGCATGTAGTCCTGCTGGACAAAATCCCGGACGGAATCAGGTGCAGCTTAAATACCTCATCACCTATTTTCACCGTATGACCGGCGTTGCTTCCTCCTTGATATCTAACGACCATGTCGGCCTTTGCCGAAAGCAGATCGATGACCTTGCCCTTGCCTTCGTCACCCCACTGCGTTCCGACCACCACGACCGCAGACATACTGGTCACCTCCTGATTTCTCTCTCCTTGTCCTCCAGCCATACCGGGCTCACATAGACTAGCGCATTTCCTGGCCGCCAGTCACATTAATCGCCTGGCCGGTCATATAGCTCGCCTCCGAACTCGCTAAGAAAACTAGCACGTTTGCCACATCCTCATACTGACAACTGCGCCCCAGCGGGACCTTTGAAAGGTATTTTTCCCTGACCTGCTCCACGGTCAAGCCCTGATTTTTCGCATACTGTTCAAACAAACTGTTTCGCCACAGCGGAGAGTCAAGGATGTTTCCTGGGCAAATGGCATTGACCCGGATTCCATACTCAGCCAGCTCAAGCGCCAGGCTCTGAGTCAGGCCGATCCCGCCAAACTTACTTGCAGCGTACGCGCTGTTCTTATATGAACCTAGCTTCCCGGACTTGCTGTTTATCTGTATGATATTGCCAGATCTCTGTTGAATCATCACCTTTGCAGCTGCTTTTGCGCAGAGGAAGTAACCGATCAGATTGACATCTATTACCTTGCGCCACTTTGCAGAATCAAATCCGACTATGTCGCCAGAGATCACGATGCCGGCATTGGCGACGAGCAAATCAAGGCGCCCATACCTCTCTACGGTTTTCTGCACCATATTCTCGACTTCTTCTTCGTTGGTGACATCGACCTTTATGGCCATTGAGTCGGGTAGCTCTGCCGCAACTTTTTGTGCTAAATCAAAATTGATGTCCGCAACAACCACTTTGCAGCCTTCCTTGGCCAACCGCTGAGCTAACGCAGCTCCAAGGCCTTGAGCCGCACCTGTGACAATAGCGATTTGTCCTTTTAAGCGTTGCCAGTTGCACTTGTTCTCCTCCATTGCAGACTCCCTCCAGTTGTGCAACATCTACTCATCAATAGAAGTGCCGGGCGAGTGACCCGGCACTTCTCGTCGCTGTAGACAACGTCAACAACCAGCAAACTGATTCGACCGGCAAACACTCGAACCTCCAAGAATTGTTTTCGGCAGCTCCACTATCTGATGCACGGTACTGCCTCCTCTGCCGCAGGCGCCGCCTAACCGGCTTCTAGCCGAGTTTCAGCTGGGACCTAAGCAGCTCTTCCTCTGCCTCTTTCGTCCACATCTGAGACGGAGTGAGTTTTTCCGCGACATTTGGCAAGAACTCTCCGAGCCGAACTAAAGGAACCAGCGGCAGATCTTCGAGCTGAGGCCAAATAACTACCTTGCCGGGGAAGGAACCTTCTTTTACAGCTCGCAACCCATCCTGAACAGCGTATATGCCGCCTATAGCAGCCACTGAACGGTTTGGCGAAAGTTCGCCTTTCTGAGTCTGCTCTAATGTGTATCTCAAATCAGAGATAAGAGACCCGCTGCTGCCAACATATCTCACACCTCTAAGATACACCGCACTCACATCAAAAGTCGCAATGGTTCCCCTTGGCACGCCGGCAAAGATGTTGAGTATGCCACCGTCTGCAAGCCAGCTAGCTCCCTGCTCGATAAGAGCGGGCACAGGAGCCATAACTATGACATCGTCAAAACCGCGGCCGCCCGTAAGAGTGGTTAGTGTTTCGTCAAACGAATCGGGATCAACCGCCCTTGGATTGAGCGTAATGAGGTCGGCGCCCCGCTCGAGCGCCGCTTCGCCAAACCGCTTTGAAAGCTCGGTAAGCCGCTGCTCATCAACATCGGTAGCCACCACCAGTAATGGGCCGTTCTTCTTGCTGGCTGCAAGCTGAGTATGCATCTGCCCCATCGGCCCGCCTGCGCCTATGATCCATGTCTTCCCATTTGCCTTAGGCTCGCTGCTTCTCTCCACCTTGTATGCATCTGCAACGCTGCGAGTCGCAGTGCCGACAAAGTGGAGACCGTCGTAATGAATCCTGCCGACATCGATCTGAACCTTGCGAGACATAGGGGTTTCAGCAATTATAGCAAGGATACCACCGTTGTTCAGTTTCTTGCTAACCTGCTCAAAAAGCTCGGGCGAAGGCGTGCCCAATATCACTATGTCATCGAATCCCCGGCCGTTCGCGTACTCCCGCACGAGCCGATCGGGATCGGACACATCATCAGCATGGATAAGGTCGTAGCCGCGGCATGATGATTCATCAACCAGTTGTGCTCTCAGACCGCCGGAAACGTTGGACATCACAAGTCGCCTCGGCCCGCCTTCTCCTGCAAAGACATCTCCCAGCGAGCACCGAGCTGAATACTCTCTATCTGCGCCTATGAACCAAGCAGACCCCATCGACTTGAGCGTCTCTCTGTGGGCGATTCGGTGCGAAGCAACAACGCATGCCCATGGTTCACTCAGCGCTACTTCTGCATAGCCGTCAGTGTCTCTGACGGGAATCAAGTAGCAGCCTTCATCTCCTTCGATTATAGGTGTGCCGATGACCACGTACTGCTGAAGCGCCCCAGGCAGTACATACCCGAAAGCCATCGAGACGCCTCTGTAAAACACATCAGCCTGTATGAGATACCGCTCACCCACATGAAACCTGTCCTTGAGATTTCCGCCCACTTTTACGATTGTCAGCGACGCCTCGTGCCCAGGAACCGTCGGATCATTTGCTAAGTCCCTGCCGAATATGCGCGGGTGCTCAGCACCCTGGGTGATCAGTTTTATATCACTAAAGCAAAGGCCTACCGCGTCTACTCGCGCCAACAGCTCGTCCGGACCTATCTCCGGCATCGGAGCATGCACGGGTTTTCCGCCTTTGCCTAAATTCTCTAGGCCAGCTCCGTACAATTCCCACCGCAGATTGTACTCCGGGAGGGGATATTCGACCTTTCTGTATCTCTCCAAGACATCGGTCATCTAGTGCCACTCCTTACTTCAGGCTTCAAGCTTTTCTCAAGGCTTTCGAAACGTCCGAACTCCTTCAAAAAGACCAACTCAACCTTGCCGGTCGGACCGTTTCTCTGCTTTGCAACAATTACGTCCATGAGCCCCTTTTTTTCAGTCTCAAGATTGTAGTAATCCTCCCTGTAGAGGAAGATTACCACATCCGCATCCTGCTCAAGGCTGCCACTCTCTCGCAAGTCCGCGAGGGACGGGATCTTCTCTGTCCTCTGTTCGACAGCACGGCTCAACTGCGACAGGGCTATGATAGGCACGTTTAGCTCGCGGGCAAGCTGTTTCAATGACCGCGAAATCTCTGAAACTTCTTGCTGGCGGTTTTCAGTCTTCGTCCTGCCAGCCATGAGCTGCAGGTAGTCTACAACAACCAAGTCTAAGCCGTGCTCAGCCTTGATCCTTCGAGCCTTGGCTCTCATTTCCATAATAGAGATCGATGGAGTATCGTCAACAAATATCGATGCTTCACTCAGCTTTCCCAAAGCAAAGGAAAGCTTGGGCCAGTCATCGTCTCTCAAAAATCCTGTTCGAAGCCTCTGTCCGTCAACTCCTGCAACTGAGCAGAGCATTCTCTGGGCCAGTTGTTCTTTCGACATTTCTAGGCTGAATATGGCGACAGAACACGACTCGCGCAAAGCCGCGTTCTCGACAATGTTGAGCGCAAATGCGGTCTTTCCCATGCCGGGTCTCCCGGCGATTATAATCAAATCCGACGGTTGAAACCCAGACGTTATCTTGTCTAAGTCGGGAAAACCTGAAGGAGTGCCGGTAACTCCTCCCTTATTACTGTACAGGTACTCTATGCGCTCAAACGTATCGACCAAGACGGTCTTGATGTCGTAATAGCCCTGGACCGACCGTTTCTGAGCGATCTGAAAGATCGCCCTCTCTGCTTCGTCTAAAGCAGCCTCCACGTCAGTCGACGTGTCGTAGGCAGACGCAGCTATAGCCGTCCCGACTCTCACAAGTGCCCTCAGAATCGCCCGATCTTTGACTATCTTCGCATAGTACTCGACATTGGCTGCAGTTGGGACACTATTCGCCAGGTTCGCTATGTACACTGCTCCGCCAACTTGGTCGAGCTTGTTCTGCTCGCGCAAAGCCTCGGTGACTGTTATGAGGTCAGCAGGCTCGCCTTTTTCAAACAAGCTGCAGATAGCCATGTAGATTGCTCTGTGAGCTTCCTTGTAAAAATCGTCGGGTTCAAGTATGTCGACCACTTTGGCGATTGCGTCTCTATCGATCAGCATCGACCCAAGAGTCGACATCTCTGCTTCTATGCTCTGTGGAGGCACTCGCTCGGCTATATTCTCATCGTACATATCCCCATACCTCTGGCTACCGGACTCATTCAGCTACAACGGTATCAAAATGACGGACACGAAAGGCAATAAAAGGACTTTTTAGAAAGCCACCATCTCTAGTATATAACACGGTAAAAGAGCATACACCCTTCGGCAAGCGCCTTTACTCCTCCGGTTCGACAGTGACCTTGACCTCCTGCGACACTCCCGAGTACAAATGCACAGTAACGGTGTATTGCCCGAGCGCACGGATCGGCTCTTCGAGTTCGACTTTTTTCTTGTCGATCTCTTCACCGATTACCTCGGTAAGTGCGGCTGCTATATCTTTGTTCGTAATAGACCCGAACAATCGGCCTTTCTCACCTGCGCGCGCCTTTAGAACTATCCCGACTGTAGCCAACCTAGAAGCAAGCTCTTGCGCTCGGTCTTTCGCCTTTTCCTTGCGGCGAGCCTCAACCTGCTTCATCCTTGCCAAATCTTGGATTTTATCTTCAGTAGCCTCGACAGCAAGCCCCCTCGGGATGAGATAGTTCCGAGCATATCCATCGGCTACGTTAATCAGATCTCCCTTTTTCCCTTTACCCTTGAGATCCTCTGTTAGGATCACTCTCATCCGGCGCCACCTCCAAACGTCTAAAATCCAACCACGCATCCAATGCGCCCAACCAGGGCGCTGCAGCAAATGCTAATTGGGCGACACCAACGAACAATGCAAACACTATGACCAGCGCTTTGAGCCCGGCAGATGTCTGCCATCCGGCTAGGAAGTGGACAATGACAGCCCACCCTTGAATCGTGAATATCATGTAAAACACTAGGAAGAGATTAAGACCAATCCGAATCAATAACTCCATATCAAACCACCCGCCCAAAGTTATCAACAGGAATCCAAGCACGAACCCCCACCCGTATTTCCATCCCAAACGCCACTTGCGAAACGGGGGTATTTCACCCACTTGCACTCCAAACCTGCGTACTATCTTCCTAAAAATCCAGAAGACCACAGCTGCGTTACCTGCTGCACTTAAGCACACCAACGCCGGTATGCTCATTATCAAGTAAGGCCTGAGCGCCTCCGGGTCAAGGGGGGCAGACGGTGCGCCAAACTTTGACATCCGCTCAGAAACCGACTGATACGCCTCAAGGAAGCTGTCGATATAGGCCGATGGAGTCGCGTCAGTAATTCCCATTACAGCAGCAGCTATATACACAATGAACACAAACGACACAATGTACCCCACAGCCGTGACTAGGAACGCCATAGCTGGCCTGTGTGCAAAGCGCTCGTGCGCTACGCCTAATGCCAATCCGGCAATGACGACATCTGCTGCTGTAATCAGGGCGGATATCCCTTCAAACGCAAAAACTAAGAGCATCGCCACGGCTCCGGATAAGAGACCGAACCCAAAACCATGCCTGACTACGACCAGAGCTATAGGAGCTGCAAGAAATAGCCCAAAAATAGGCAAGTATCTGCTAACAAATGCTAGTATGACTGTAACTCCGATGAGCATTGCACCTTCGGTAATAGCCCTGGTATTGCTCGTACCCGCAGTACTGCCGGTCTTATTCCTAAAGGACACCAGCCTTCATCTCCTCTTAGACGTCAAGTGTTTCTGAAGATCGGACAAGTCTCCATACCACTTCTCAATCTCGTGGCCCTTGTTTATGTTGTCCGACAGTTTGGTCAGCACTGCTTGATCTATCTTCTCACATGAAAAGCCAATTCTCTTTCCAAGCAAGTAGCTGTTGATTACGAGCGCTGCGAGAGAGTCAAGCATGCGATCAGTGTTTCCGTTAACCATGGCTCGAAATAGAGAAGCTACTCCGCCTGTCATCTCCGCCTTTAGCCACTCGATAGTTTTGTGGCTGCGGGCAATATCAACATCCTGCCTCATAGGTACAAACACCGTCCATGCCCAGCGCTGAGATCGCGATATGTAACGATTCTAGGGAGACACCTCAATCTCCTGTCAACGGCTATGGCCAAAACTTCCAGCTTAGAACAAAAAGCAGGAGATATGATTCTACCTCCTGCCTGTCTTACTCACTATCGCCCCGGCCGATCAACCTGCCTATGAAGCGGAATCCAAAGCAAAACCGAATCCCAAGGCGAAAGCGTTAGTCAGCAACAAATGGCAGCAATGCCATATGTCGTGCACGCTTAATTGCTTTTGTCAGACCCCTCTGGTGTCTTGCACAGTTGCCCGAAACGCGTCTGGGCAAAATCTTACCTCGCTCGGTAATGTAGCGTCTCAGGCGGCTGGTATCCTTGTAGTCTATATACTCGATCTTATCAACGCAAAAGCTGCACACCTTGCGCTTCGATCGCTTTCTGTCCTTTCTCAACCTGTTTGCACCTCCTGCGCCAATCCCGAAAACAATGCTAGAAAGGCAGGTTATCCAGATCCAAATCGTCTTCAAAGTCATCCGGCTCGCTGTCGTCATTTGGCGCAGAGTCGTACGAACCCGTATCTCTGCCCGCCGCTTTGCCGCCGGTGCCTAACGACTGGTCCCTGGGAGCTCCCGAACCTCTCTTTGATCTTTCTAGAAACTCTACCCTGTCAGCTACAACCTCTGCAACCCGGCGCTTTTGGCCGTCCTGAGTCTCGTAGCTGCGGATCTGAAGTCTGCCCTCAACTGCAGCCATAGCGCCCTTTTCCAGAAAGGTAGCGCAGTTTTCTGCCTGGTTTCTCCAAACAACGATGTCAATGAAATCCGTGCCGCGCTCACCTTGCTGGTTCACGAAAGGACGATCAACTGCGAGCGTAAATCGGGCGACTGCAACTCCGTTCTGCGTGTAACGCAGCTCCGGATCTGCGGTCAGTCTGCCGACCAGGACGATCCTATTCACCGGGTACACCACCTTTCAAAGCGGAATCAGAGGTGTTGTCTAACCGTCCATCTACCGCGGAAATCGGAAACATGTGTTTGATCACTTCTTGTCTTTACGCAAAATAAGGTGGCGAATGACACCATCAGTGATCTTCAACACGCGATCCAGTTCCTGGGCCACCGCACTGCCACCTTTAAATTCGATGAGCACGTAGAAGCCTTCGGTGAACTTCTTGATTTCGTAGGCCAACTTGCGTAGGCCCATCCTCTCGAGGCGCGTGACCTCTCCTCCACCGCTGGTGATTAACTCTGAAAACCTGTTCACTGCAGCCTCGATGCCTTCCTCATCTAGCTGAGGGCTGAGGATGTACATCGCTTCGTATGTGTTCACCTTATCCACCTCCTCCCCACGGACTACGGCCCCGCTACTATGCGGAGCAGGGATTGCCAAATCATTATACCATTGGCCTTTTTCACGCGCAAGCAAACTCGCGGGTGAATTTGAGGATCATCCCCGCAGCTTCAACTGGTCCTTTTCATGCTTAGATAGCCTCTGAGTTACACCCTTACAGCCCCTATACTCGACAGGAACCTTTCAAATGCCGCCAGCCCGGCGGAATCCTGTTTGAACACTCCGGAGTCCTCGAGAACCCTCTGAAACTTAACTCCGATCTCTTGCTGCAGCACCTCCATAGCCATCCTGCGATCGAGCGAAGTGCCGTACCTTCCGATCAACTCTGCAATCCAATCCTTATGCTTAGCGAGAGGATGCGATGGGTCGTCGGGCACACTCTCTGCGTCTAGTCTGCCCGCAAGTATGTCTGCAATCTGCTCGACCTCGGAGAGAAGCCTGCCCGGGAGAATTGCCAGCCCCATCACCTCGATCAACCCTATATTCTCCTTTTTGATATGATGAAGGTCCGCGTGCGGGTGGAATATGCCGAGCGGGTGCTCCGGGCTTGTCCTATTGTTCCTGAGGACAACATCGAGCTCATAGTTCCCGTGTGAAGAACGCCTGGCAATCGGCGTGACAGTGTTGTGTCTGGTGCCATCTGGGCCAAACGCCACGACTCCCACCGACTCGTCTGAGTACTCTACCCATGAGCGGAATATAAAGTCGGCAGCAGCTACTAGTTGCCTGCGGTCAGCAGACGAAATTCGGACTGTAGACAAAGGCCACTGCAACACACTCCAAGTTGTGTCAGGGAACTCTCCATGCCTGTAAATGCTGTGAACTTTAGCATCGTCCATCGGGAACTTGTGTCTTCCGCCCTGGAAATGATCGTGACTCAGTATCGAGCCACCCACTATGGGAAGGTCTGCATTAGATCCTATGAAGTAATGGGGAAACTGGTCAAGGAAATCTATAAGCCTCTCAAAGGTCGCCCTTTCGATTTTCATAGGCACATGCTCGCGCCTGAGTACGATGCAGTGTTCGTTGTAGTACACATACGGCGAGTATTGCATGTACCACTGCTCGCCGGCAAGTGTGACAGGGACCACCCTGAGGTTCTGCCTGGCAGGGTGATCAATTCTTCCGGCGTAACCGACATTCTCAATGCACAATACACAGCGAGGGTACGCACTTGCAGGCTTGTTTCTCGCAGCAGCGATGTCCCGCGGATCCTTTTCCGGTTTAGATAGGTTGATCGTCAACTGGAGCTGCCCATATCTCGTCTCTACAGTCCATTTCCGGTCCCGGCGGATCCTGGCCAGCCGAATATAGTTGGTTGCCCCTGACAGTTTGTAAAACCAGTCAGTTGCGGCCTCGATGCCCCGGTCACACCGAATTCGATCGAACTTTGCAATCACTTCTGACTGTCTCGGAGTCAGCAGTCCCATCACCTTGGTGTCAAACAGGTCCCGCCTTGTCCGAGTATCCTCCGCAATCAAGCCGGCAGCTACAGCATAATCGCACAACCGGTCAAGGAGCTCCTCTAAGAACTCGCAGTCACCGAGGAGTGCAAGGAGCTCCCGGTCAATCGACCCGTCAAAAGGCTCCGGAATATTCAATAAGTCCAGGAGCGCATTTCTTCTCTCTATGACGTCGTCTTCAGTTATTAGTCCTTCTTTCAGAGCATATGCGAGCAAGATCTCAACGACTTTCGCGACACTCCTGGCGTCGCTAACCTGGAGCATTATCGAACTCACCGTCCACGCTAATCGAGGTTTTCTGTCTGATCGGAAAGGTCTGATTCTGAGGAATCCGCCCCGGCTGAGCCTGCCTCAGGCGCGTCGTACCTGGACCAGACTATTCTTTTCACGCTTTTCACGAATTTCACCCGCGGCAGCATCACAACTCTTCCACAGCCCTTGCATTTTATTCGGAAATCCGCTCCGACACGCATTACAACCCACTCGTCGCTGCCGCAAGGGTGTTTCTTTCTCATTTGGACTACGTCGTCGAGATGGTATGTACGCCGCTGCATCAGGTATCTCCCACTCTCCAACCGTATACGCAGATTATACTACTACCCGGCCGGTTCTTTCAAATGCCGACTGCACTATTGCTTCCACGAATAAGCAAAACACTCCTTGTGTCAAGGAGTGTCGCTGAGTGATCGAAGAAACTGTCTGCCGGAGGTCTGACTACCTAAGCGTTGTGGGAACAAACATATCAATAAGGCCGATCACAAAAGCTGCTATGAGTGCCCCCACTATCGAGATCTGCATACCTGGCGTAACGAACTGGGCAACGTATATGACGATGGCCGATACCAGAAACCCGACTACCCCGCGTCCGTACGGTGAAATGCCCTCACCAAGCAATGCCTCTATAACGTATCCGATTACCGTTATCACAACGGCTGCGATGAGAGCGCTGACAAAACCCAAACTGCCAAAGCCGGGAGCCACCCAGCTGACAACCATGAGGACGAGAGCAGAGATCACCAGTCTCACTAAGTGCTTTACCCAAGCGCCCAAGATCTCACCTCCCGACTGAGTGTTGCTTTTCGCGAAAGCTCAATAGATAGACTAACCACCGCACGCTGATTTATGCACTAACTCAAGCCGGCCGGAAAGCGAGACGCTGCTAAAACACTATTTCCGGTTGAGCCATTCACTGTTTCCGTATTTCTCTAGCGCTAACTTGCGAGCCAGGTCGAGTTCGAACTGAGTGAGATTTTCGGGCTTGAGCTCTTCGTTCAATCGCCGGGAAAACCCAACGACTAAAGCATTCACAGTTTCGTCAAAGCTGACCGGCCGGCCCAATACGTGTGAGACTGTTTCCGTCCATTCGGTCAACGCCTTGTACGAAGCATTTCTTCTCTCATCGCTTGAGAACCGCAGTACCCGCATCAATTTGTCAATATCGAGATCCAACAGAATCGAACCGTGCTGGAGCAAGACGCCTTTTTCCCGTCTCTGCGCGCTTCCAACCAACTTCTTGCCGTGTACGGTGATCTCGTACCACGACGGTGAGTCAAAACACGCCGGAGCGTGGCCCGTCCCGGGCCTCTTATCTCGATCCTGTACCCCATCATTCTTGGCGTAGAGCTGCGCAGGAACTCCCATGTGCAAAAGTCCTTCAACAATCGCAGAAGCTGCGACCTGGTACGATTCTCTCACGCCGGGTGGAATGAGCGGGTGATCCTCTCTCACGACAAAGCTGTACGTAACCTCATGCTCGTGCAAAACTGCTCTGCCACCTGTGGGCCTGCGCACCAGCCCAATCCCGAGCTTCCTGCACTCCTCTATGTTAACTTCCCGCTCCACGCTCTGAAATGCACCTATAGACAACGTCGGCGGCTGCCACCTGTACAGTCTCACTGTTGGCGGCACCAGTCTTTCTCTGACCGCAGCCATGATCGCTTCGTCAATCGCCATGTTTTCTGACCCGGTCAAAGGTGGGGATATGATAAGGCGCCAGCTCACAGTTCCTATGCCCCCCGCACTTTTTTGCTAGCTGCGTTGACCGCATCCGCTGCCCACAATCCGGTGGCTTCAACAGCTTGCAAAACCTCGTCGTTGCCTAAAGGGCGTGGGTAATTGTACGGCACTGCGGCGGGACGCTCGTTGTAGTACGGCCTGTTGCAGCCGTCACACCCGGACGTTAAGAACGCACTGCCATCGGCGAGCGTTTCTAGTGCTGTCGTCGGGTCGACGTCGATTGAATGGATGCGGCCATCCGTAAAATGAAAATCTTCCACCGTAACTAACCCGTGCTTCAGCAGATGAAGGGCCACTTGCACCCGCCTGTACTTGCCGATTTCCGGCGGCATACTCGACTCGAGCGCCGTCCCTTTGACAGGAGTAAAGGCAAAAAGCCCAACAGTCAGGCCCGCACTCAAGCACTCGGATATCAGCCGGACTGCAGACTCCTCAGTCTCGCCGAGGCCTACGATTATATGAGTGCTGATCCTGCCTTTATACTGCGATGCTGCAGAAAAGAGAAACTCCTTTGCTGATTCAAAGCTCTCTCCTTTGACCCGAGCATAAACCTCAGGATCCGCAGCGTCTATGGCAATTCCTAACCGGTCTACTCCGGCATCGAAAAGCCTCCCGATGTCACCCAGAGATCTGGGCCTGAACGAAGTAGATACCGGAACTCCTGAAGCTTCCTTGAGCACCGGCACTAGAGTCAATAGATTGTCGAGTGTGTCTGCTCTGTCAGTTGCCTGGATACAAACTCGTTTCAGTCTGTAGCTCTCAGTCCCCCGGTCTTCTCGCAGGTGCCCACCGGTCTGCTCGCTGCCTCTGCAGGCCTGACTCAACCGTTCCAAGAGGTCCGGGAGTTCTACCGCCGGCCAGCTCACTCTCGACAGCATCCCTGCTGCAGAGCAGCTTCTCGACGACTGCGCGCAAAACGCACATGCTCGGCGGCACCCTTCTCCTAACAACAGGTAAGCCGTAGTCGGCAGAACATCGCAACGGCCTCTTAGCAGCCCAAGAGCTATACACGTCCCCGTGGACGCCCGCAATTGCATAAGGCGCAACACTCCTCCGCATAAGACACAGTCAACCCCATCTGCTCAGCCAACTCTACAACATCCTTGTGCGGCAGGACGATCTCGTCCACGCCCAGGTCAAGGCACATCCGGTCTAGCTCGCTTCTGTATTGTCCCCGCGGTCTCATGCATCCTAGCTTAACAACCCCATCAGAAAACAGAGAGCGAGCGGTCCGAACAACGGTCTTGACGTAACCCAATTCAGGAGGTTTGCGATCGGCAAAACGCGTCCCGGGAGTCGGAATGAAAACGATCAAGACCACCTCACTCGCACCGAGCTCTCGGGCAAGCCGCAGAGCCGTCAACTCGCCTGATGGGAGCCCGCCGTCTAGCCCAATGCATATGTGGGGCACGACTCGGCAATACCGGGACAACAACTCAAAAGAGCGCGCGTAGTCCTCAACAGAACGCGTCAATCCGTAGACGTTGCGAATGACGCGGTCGTCTCCGACAAGGTCAAATGAAATTACATCGGCCACGGCCCCTACCGCTTCTGCCTCACGCTCGTTCAAAACCAGCCCTACGTGCATATTAATCCGTTTAGTCGACTCAGGACCGATCTTTCTAACTGCATCGAGCGCCTCGATTACAGGTACTGTGCCCGCAGCCGAACAGCCTCCACTGATCAGAAAGCTGGTTACCTTGCTGCGGACAACATCCGGCTGAGCGAGCAGGTCTTTTAAAGGAAGCATATGAGACAAATAACGCCCACCACAATGGGCACAATTAAGCTGGCACGCGGTCCCAGTTACCGAGACCGGCAGTGTGCGCTTGGGATTCACGAAAGTTACCAAACCGGCCAATACGTCTTCCTCCACTCCAATTCTATATCTGTCAGCCTCTAGTGTCCAGCTTAGAAGTCATTATACACCCAATGCAACGCAGTCAAAAGCCACCACGCATTTACACGACAACTCAAACCAAATCCCAGCTAGACTGTGGTATAATTCTCGAGACACCGGGAGGGATGACTGTGAAGACATTTCTAATCTCAAGAACTCGCATTGCGGTGCTTGTAGCGGTTCTGAAGCAAACAAAAAACCGCCTGCAGGCTCAGGCCTCGACTTAAGCCGGCTTACAAGCTCTCATGCCTGCAGGCGCAGCTCGCTCAACCACCTTTGCCCTGGCTCAATCTCGTGACCACTTCAGGTCAGGCTTCCGCGCAGCCCTCACCTCGTCAAGCCTACCCACTGCAGTCGTGTGAGGAGCGCTGAGCACCTTGTCTTTATCCTTTTCGCATTCCTCTGCAATCTTCAGCATTGCGTCGGCGAAAGCGTCCAGCGCTTCGAGACTTTCTGTCTCTGTGGGCTCAATCATGAGCGCCTCATGTACAATGAGCGGGAAGTACATTGTCGGAGGATGGACTCCATAGTCCAAGAGCCTCTTGGCAATATCTCCTGCCTTGACTCCTGCTTTTTTCTGCCTGGCAGCCGAAAGCACAAACTCGTGCATGCACCTGCGATCGTACGGCACATCGTAAGCCTCTCGCAAGCGCGCCAGCAAGTAGTTTGCATTGAGGACTGCGTGTTTGCTCGCTGAGCTGAGTCCCTCAGAACCTAGCTGGCGGATATAGCAGTACGCCTTTATGCAGACCCCCACATTGCCGTAGAACGCGCTGACTTTGCCTATAGAATCAGGGCAGTCGTTGTCTAGATAAAAGCTGCCGTTTTGGTCCTTTTTAATCCTAGGAACAGGCAAAAAGCGCGCCAGGTGCTCTTTAACTGCCACAGGACCAGACCCTGGGCCTCCACCACCATGAGGGGTTGAGAAAGTCTTATGCAGGTTGAAATGCATGACGTCAAACCCCATATCGCCCGGTCTGCAGATACCTAGGATCGCGTTCATGTTTGCGCCGTCATAGTAGGCAAGGCCTCCCGCCTCGTGGACAATCCTCACGATCTCTTCGATGTTCTCGTCAAACAGCCCCAGTGTATTGGGATTGGTAAGCATCAACCCGGCAACAGTCTCGTCCGCGAGGCGCTTCAGGTCGTCGAGATCTACGCCGCCCCGGCTATCAGACTTGACTTCCACCACTTCAAACCCTGTCAGTGCAGCGCTGGCCGGATTGGTGCCGTGCGAAGAATCCGGCACGAGAATCTTGCGTCTACCAGCATCGCCCCTGGCTCTGTGATAAGCCCTGATGAGCATCAGGCCGGTCATCTCGCCATGGGCACCTGCAGCTGGCTGGAGGCTTGCGCTGTCCATGCCCCCAATCTCGCAAAGAAACTGTTCCAGTTCGTACATAAGGCGAAGCACGCCTTGTGCATCCTCCACAGGCTGAAGTGGGTGGAGAGACGTAAACCCCGGAAGAGAGGCGATGTCTTCATTAACCTTTGGATTGTACTTCATCGTGCAACTGCCCAGAGGATATGTCCCAACGTCAACTCCAAAATTGCGCCTGCTCAACCTTGTGAAATGCCTGACTACATCGACTTCGCTTACCTCCGGCAGATCTGGGCTGTCACTGCGAACCAGGTGCTCCGGAATTACCTCCCCAAGGTCTTTTGAAGGGACATCACAAGCAGGCAAGTCAACGCCCATCCTGCCGGGCGAGGAAAGTTCAAATATAAGCGGTTCAGTGCTCCGGCTCACAGGATCTCCCCCAGTCTTTCGGCAAAGTTGTCCATCTCTGCCTTCGTGCGCTTCTCGGTGACACAGACCAAGAGACAGTCATCCATATCTGGGAAGTACCGGCCCATCGGCACTCCGGCAAGAATGCGTCGCTCTCGGAGCTCCGCGACTACCCTGTCTGCAGGCAAGGGCGTCTTTATGAGGAACTCCTTGAAGAAAGGTGCGTCGTACACTAAGCTTACCCCGCGGATGCCGGTGAGGCGGTCTGCCAGATAATGTGCTTTTTGCAGGCAGAGTTCTGCCACCTTTCGCAGTCCCGACCTGCCCATCAGGCTTAAGTAGACTGTCGCTGCCAGTGCATTGAGCGATTGGTTGGTGCATATATTTGAGTAAGCGCGCTCTCTGCGGATATGCTGCTCTCTGGCCTGCAGAGTCAAGACATATCCTCTGTTTCCTTCACGGTCCACGGTTGCTCCCGAGATTCTGCCCGGAATGTACCTTAGGAATTCCTCTCGAGCACCCATGAATCCCAAGTATGGGCCACCGTAGCTAAGAGGGTTGCCGAGAGATTGCCCCTCGCCGACTACAATATCAGCGCCGAGATCTCCAGGCGACCTGAGAATGCCTAGTGCGATAGGATCAGCTATGACCACAAGTGACGCATCGACACAGTGACACATCTCTGCCAACACGCTAAGGTCCTCAATCGTTCCAACGAAGCTAGGATACTGCACGACAAAACAAGCGACGTCCTGGCCGAGCAAATTCTGCAAATCGTCTTTACTTGTAACCCCGCCGGAGCTTCTCACGACGTCTAACTTTGCTAGGCCCTGAGAGAGATATGTTCGCATCACTGCTCTATAGTGAGGATTTACCAGCTCAGAGACAAGCACCCGCTTTCTTCCAGACCGATTGAGGGTCATGATAGCTGCTTCTGCAGCTGCAGTCGCGCCATCGTACAGTGAAGCGTTCGACACATCCATTCCTGTCAGTGCGCATATCATGCTCTGAAACTCGTATATCACCTGGAGTATGCCCTGGCTGATTTCAGCTTGGTACGGTGTGTAAGAGGTATAGAACTCCGACCTTCTAACGATATGATTAACTGCACTCGGGATAAAATGATCGTATGCCCCGGCACCCAAGAAGCAGACATAGTGCTGTGCACCCTTGTTCTCTGAAGCGATAGCTTCGAGCTCTCGAATCAATTCCATCTCTGATAATGCTGGAGGCAGATCTAGCGGCCTGCGGAGTCTCAATGACTGAGGAACGCTGTCGAAGAGCTCTTCCACATCCCCGATCCCAATGGTGCGTATCATCCGCTCTCTATCGTCCGGGGTATGGGGAATGTAAGGCATTATGCGCCCTCCTCTATTGTCTTCGAGTATTCTTGTGCCGTCATCAGATCATCCAACTCACTCGAATCCTTCATCTCTATGACCACTAGCCAGCCCTCACCGTAAGGGTCCTCATTCACAATCTCAGGCGACTCGTCAAGGCTTGAGTTGACTTCAACAACCACGCCGCTGACAGGTGCATAGATAACCTCCGATGTTTTCATGGAGTCTACCTCGGCAAGCTTGTCTCCCTGAGATACAGAGTCCCCTACTTTTGGCAAGTAAAGAGCTACTACGTCGCCCAGCTCGCTCTGGGCATAGTCACTTATCCCGATCCGTGCCTTGTTTCCTTCTACCTTGACCCACTCATGCGACTTCGTGTACCTCAGCCCATCAGGAATGTTTGCCACAGTATCACCCTCCATCATTTGAATCGTTAAAGCAAACTGTAGCCGGCCAAACTACATCCACCAGCTACCCTATCGCTTCACACGAGAAGGCACAAAGGGAACCTTGGCCGGTTGAGCTGCCAGTTTCCGCTCCTTCTGCAGAACACTCAATTCCACCGGCCCACCCTGTTGAATCATAGAAGCTGCTTCCGCACTCACAAGCGCCAACGCTATGCCTACGCCGAGCACAGGTGAAAACCCTCCGCTAGTAACGTATCCGGCATCATCGCCATTGACAAAGACTCGGTCTCCGGCCCTGGGTACGCCGCGGTCGGTCAGCTTAAGTCCGATAATGCGTCGGGCAGGCCCTTCCTGTTTCACCTTTGCCAGCACTTCTTTGCCGACAAACTCGCCTTTATCCAGCTTGACGGCAAAACCTAACCCGGCCTCATACGGATTTATCTCGGTGGAGAGTTCATGTCCATAAAGAGAATAACCCATCTCCAAACGTAGGCTGTCCCTGGCGCCAAGGCCGCATGGTGACACTCGCTCCCCATTCGCCTCACAGTCAAGCAGGGATCTCCACAACTGAGCCGCTGCCCGCGGATGGATGTAGAGCTCGAATCCATCTTCACCGGTATACCCGGTGCGCGAAACAACCACGTCGGCCTCTCTAAACTTGAACGTATCAAACCCGAAGTACCCAAGGCTGGAGACCGAGTGATCGAGAACCTTGCTCAGGATTGCCTCAGCTGCCGGGCCCTGCAGCGCCAGAAGAGCGTATTTGTCACTGACGTCCGCTATTCTAACGTCTACAGCTTCAGAGAGATCATTAGAGTTACTACTCATGTACATCTGTTTGAACGCCTCTGCTGCCTTAAGTGCCTGTTCGAGGTCGGCAGCAACATTGGCCGCGTTGACCACAAGTATGTACCTGTCCCCAAAGTCCATCACAAAGAGGTCGTCAACGACGCCGCCATTATCGTTACACATCAACGAGTACTGCGCTCTGCCCGGTCCTAACCGGTTTACGTCGTTAGTGAGAAGATAGTTCACAAACTCCTTCCTCTGCCGCCCAGACACCTCGATCTCACCCATGTGCGAGGCATCGAACAATCCACAGTGGCGGCGAACCGCAAGATGCTCTTCGCGTATTCCACGATACTGCAGCGGCATCTCGAACCCGGCAAACTCAGTCATCTTAGCGCCAAGCCTGATATGCTCCTCGTGTAGAGGGCTGCGGCACAACTCAGCTTCAATCCTTGGCAACATGGCCATTCCTCCTAGTGAAACACCTACAGTCCGGCAATACTGCTTATTCCTCTATCAATCTGCGAAATCCTGCAGAGGCAAGAACCACCTTCGACAAAGGTCGATGATATTGCCCCGATGATCCGGCCAAAACAACTCGACCCCTAAGAGGTTGCGCCGATTGACCAAGGCTAAGCGCTTTGGCAGCGTGCGAGTGTCTTCGTACCAGAGTTCCCCCCTCACATTCCTACTCACAAGATACGCCTTTAGCGAATCGCTCTCAGGGTAATATCTGCATCTGACTATGAACCGCCGGCCTAACTCATCCACTTCCTGCGCATCTAGATAGCCTCCTGACGAATCATCTGTCTGCGGGCTGTCTACCATAACAGCCGCTCCGCACATCAAACCGGCTGCAAGCCTCCAGCAAGGAACCAGCTTAACCGCAGCAGCAATCACGTCTCGGGCAAAATCCGCTGACGTGAGAGGAACTCCCCGTGCGCCTGAGAGAGCGGGATCTCTCCAGCAACGCGCTACCACGACATCTACGTACTCGAGCATGTCCGGCACCGCAAACCCGGCAACAGCAGATTTGAACATTCTGTTGCCGACTTGCTTTCTGCAGAACCACTCGCCGGGAACTGATGCGATTACCTTTCTGCTCCCTCCAACCTTCTCACGCACTCTTGCGAGAAGCCGCAAGAGATCAAGGGCCTCTCCTTCGCCTGCCATTCTAATATCAATCGAAACGCCCCTAACAGAAGGGTTCCTCAATGATTCGTCCAATTCCCTCAAGACCTGGTCTCTCAAAGACTCAACGATCAGAAAACTCTCGCGGGCCGATCCAACGTCGAGCGGATGCCCTTTTGGCCTGTCGACCCTATCGGGCGTAAAATCGCTGATAGCCGCGTATACTGTCGCCTTGAATGCCGTCGGTTTTGACCCTGCGTCCGACCCCGCACCTAAAGGCGAATCATCTGATCCCTCCAGCGCTGCTGCAGGAACTATCGCTGAATCGCCGAGCGACAGCTTCCCGGTCAACTCCTTGCCGGTTTGCCTTAACTGAGCCGGAGAGAATCGTACCCATAGTTTCCTCATGCTGTATGCAACTAGTTCGCCTGCAAGCGCGGTCTCGCCAACAATCGAGCTGCTAGTTCTCACATTTTCAATGTCAACCCCCAGCTGCTTAGCGATACTGCCTATATGACTACGTCGCCGCGCCCTTCTCGGCCGGTGAGCCTCTCGACTCTTCGCGTCAGGAGTTCGCTTTGAGAGCAGCTTCTAGTGCAGCGTCAAACTTTTCAGCTGCTTCTTTGTCCATTCGATCGAGGACATGGCTGTATATGTCTCCGGTGATCCTGACAGAGGAGTGGCCGAGCCGGGCGCTGACCGTCTTAAGAGGCACTCCTCCCATAGCCAGCAGAGTAGCATGAGTATGCCGCAAGCCGTGGAAATTTATGCGCGGCACGCCTGCAAGCGTGATCAAGCGCTGGAAGTACTGGCTGCCGATATAGTCTGGATTGAGCGGACTTCCGTCTATACCTGCAAACACAAGTCCGTTGTCGGTATAGGCTTCTCCCATAACCCGTTTCTCCTCTTGCTGGGCCGCAGCGTGTCTCTTGAGCGTTTCACACACTTGCTTTGAGAGAGCGATCGTGCGGCGGCTTCCGAAGGTTTTCGGCTCCTTTGAAACAGTTTTTGCCCCTGCTCTGACCCTAACCTGGTTCACTGTCAGGTAGCCCCTCTGCAGGTCTACGTCTGCCCACCGCAAGCCCAGCAGCTCGCCTCGCCTGAGCCCGGTTCCGAGGGCTAGGTGAAACAACGCAAACAGCCGGTTTCCCTTGATCGCCTCAAGAAACCTCGCAGCCTCTTCCGGTTTCCAGTACCTAGGCCCACGACGTGAGCCTCGCGGGGGGTCGACTGCGTCGCACGGGTTTCTGGTTATCAGCTGAAGTCGAACCGCTTGCGAAAGCGCTGAATGAAGTACACGGTGAATACATCTCACACTGCTTGGGGACAACTGGCGCTTTCCGTCGGGTGTGGCTTTTAGTCTTCGGGAATACGTGCGCTGAATATGCTGAGGTTTGAGTTCATTTAGAGAAAGATGGCCCAGCTCGGGCAGCACGTGCCTGCGAATCACGTAGCGGTACCATGCAGCCGTAGTAGGCGACAGCGTGGGTTCTTTGAGCTCCAGCCAATCCTCTAAGTATTCACGAACTGTCATGAGGCCACCGCCCGAGCCGCCGGCGTCAGACGGTGTGCCGAACAAGCTCGCTGTCACTATCAGACCACCTCCACTGTCACACTACTCGACTCCTCTTGCCATTATCACTGAGGCTGCTGCGTTAGCAGATAGGCTTTACTGCCTATATGACCACTTGTGGCTGCTCTGGCAAGGCGCATAGTCTGTGGAATCCGCTGCTGGCTGAGTATGTGACGAGTCGCAGGCCCAACCTTTCCGTCAACCCGCAGACCGTAGGCTCTCTGAAACGCCCGCACGGCCTCTTCTGTAAAGATCCCGAACTCTCCATCAGCGTCCCCGGGGTCAAACCCGAAATCCTTCAATCTCTGTTGCACCCAGACCACCTGCTGGCCCCTGCTGCCTAACTTCAGAATCTGCTTGGAGAGACGAGGTATACCTAAACACGGTACCAAGGGTCGGTCACCTCTCATCCGTTCGCTGCGCTAAATCTTCGCTGTGCTAAATCTCGCTGGGCCGATCTATCACCACAAGCTTACTAGAGTCGCAGATCCGAACGGATACGAATTGCTTCAGGCGCGCGAAGGCTGCGCCTTTCTAAGTATATTCCTTTGGCACACTCAGAGTGCTCTGGGCGTGCAATCGGGTAGGCAGGCGAGTTCACCCCCTCCCCCTCTCACATCGCCAGGTGTGCCGCTCGAGTGTCGGTATCGACTATCCAGGCGTGCCCGCCTCGCCGTCTCACTCCCACATCTGGGACTCGGCTCTTCCGTCTAGCACCGTCTCGTCTGAAGTGCTATGGCCCCTGCTGATTTCCGCTCGCTCGGCTCGGCCGCTCGACCTGAAAGAACACCGCCCACGCCGGACGTACAACGACATGCAGCAACGACATAAACAACAATACAAAAAAGAGGGGCGCACTGCGCCCCTCTATGATCCTCGAAACTAGCTGCGATCTCTAATGCGACCTCTAATCAGTAGTTAGCACATTTGAACAATGTTTCTCCGTTCTCGTCACAGATCGTCAGTTGCACCGAGTTAGTTAAGACATCCGCGTAGCAGTATGAAAGCCTCTTGACGGAGTCCGAATCCTCGTTCAACCTGACAACGAATATATTCGGATAAGTCTTCTCCAGAATGCCTTCTGCCCGCATTACCTTCCTGCGGCCTTGATTCGCTGTCAGCCGAACCCTAGAACCTACATACTCATCGAGCTCCGATTTGATTTTCCGCAATATCTTTACGCTTCGAGCTGACACGTGATCACCCTCTTCCGGCTACACCAATACATTGTATTTTATCATACCGGTTGGCATAAGTCAATATACTGTACTAGTTCAAGTCATGCGATACACTGACCTAATCCGAGTGTTTCCAGGTATTGGGCGGGGGTCATGTATCCCAGGTTTTGATGTGGTCGTAGTTGATTATACACCTCGCTTGTCCAACGC
>Ga0134103_1001215_pt1 | contig 25011 bp, 16 predicted proteins | sample 14_taG_2_FD_94445 | JGI IMG/M metagenome (GOLD analysis project Ga0134103, IMG submission 94445) | Switchgrass degrading microbial communities from high solid loading bioreactors in New Hampshire, USA - 14_58_20_212_A1 metaG | ecosystem: Engineered > Bioreactor > Semi-continuous > Anaerobic >...
AAGGATCATTTGGGAATTTAGGTTTGTATTCCACCGGTCGTTTTATGCCCACTTTTTTCACAACTGTTTCGGCAGGGCAGTATTCGGTGGCCAGAAGATTCCTGTTTTGCGCATCATGAGATGCGGTACAGGCGGTATATTCCACATGGACCTTGCATGTATCACTATAGGCCGGCTCGGTACCTTCTATGAAGTATTCTTCAATGACTCTGCCGCCGCGGGGATCTCTTTTGCAAAGATCGGTAGCAGTCTTGCCGGAGTCAATACAAATCGTACGCTTTACTATATTTGGTGGCTGCGTATCAAAAAACGGGATTGACGGCAGACCTTCATGGATTTTAGTCATAACTGCGTTCCATATTAGCAATGCATTGTCTTTTTCTCCGGCTTGAAGTGCAACTGCTTTATCGTAACCATACCAGCTTACTCCAACATAGTAAGGGGTAAATCCGCAGAACCATTTATCTTTGTCGGAGTCTGTGGTTCCTGTTTTTCCTGCTGAGGGAATAACCACTTTCTTGCCATTTGCATCCTTGTATTCGACTATACCCTCAGGATAAGCAGTTCCCTTTGTTACAACATCCTCTAGCATATCGTCCATGATGAAGACAGTTTGCTCCGAAAATACCTGAGTTCTTTCCGGTTTAATGGATATAATGGTTTTTCCGTTGTTATCCTTGACCTCGGTGAAAAACATGGGCTTTGTATAAATTCCCTTATTGGCAAAAGTAGTGTAAGCCCCCGCCATTTCAAGGGGTGTCATACCTTTGTTGAATCCACCCATGGCTATGGATAGATATTGTTCATCCCGTCTGTCGATACCAAGCTTGTTTAAATAATCAAGAGCCGTGGGTATACCTACATAATCTTTTAACAGCAATGTTGCCACAACATTTCTGGATTTAAATAAACCTATGCGAGCCGTTGTTAATCCGTAATTTGCTTTTTCAACATTTTTCGGCCATTCCTGATCGGGTTTGTCGTGCAACAGGTACTGCTTTACGTCATCGACGACCGTAGCCGCGGTTATACTTCTGTTATCGATACCGGGGCCATATATCAAAATAGGTTTTATTGCAGACCCGGGCGGACGTTCAGCCTGAGTAGCTCGATTGAACACACTGCCCTCTTTGGCGCCGCGCCCACCATAAATACCTCTCACAAAGCCGTCTTTATCTAAGACTACCATAGCTGCCTGAGGCTTTTCATCGGTGAATTTGTTATCAAATGAAAAGTATTTGGGATCAGTAAAGACATCATCCAAAGCCTTTTGCACCTTAGGATCCATGGTTGAATATATGTGAAGGCCGTTATTGTAGATGATGTCTAACGCAGCCTGTTCGGTATAACCACTTGTCTGCATCAGGTAGTTTTTAACGCTTTTAATAACCTCGTCAACAAAATAGGATTGATTGCTGGTCTTCATTACTTTTCCGGCTTCCGGATTATATTTGAATACAATTTTCTCGTTCATGGCTTCTTCATATTCACTTTGAGTTATTTTTCCCTGTTCCAGCATCAATCCAAGGATTGTCTTCGTTCTTGCCAGATTTGCTTCTATATTGGTTTCATTAATAGGCATATATTTGGTAGGCCAGTTGGTTATGCCGGCAAGACTGGCGCATTCAGCCAGAGATAGATCCCTGACGTCTTTTCCGAAATAACCTTTGGCAGCGGTTTCAATTCCGTAAAATTTACCTCCCATCGGAATGCAGTTAAGATAATACGTTAGGATCTCTTCTTTGGTTAATACTTTTTCCAGTTGTAAAGCCTGCCATTGTTCCTGAATCTTTCTGGGTACCGTTACATCATCACGTTGTGTCAGATTTTTTATCAACTGCTGAGTGATCGTACTTCCGCCTTCTACCTCAACATTGGCCCCCAACAGTTTTTTTCCGTAAGTAATAACAGCTCTTGCGATTCGCCTGAAGTCAATACCCTTGTGCTCTTCGAAACGTTTATCCTCGACAGCTATAAAAGCATCGATAAGCATTTTGGGTATTTCTTCGTAATTTATCCAGACACGGTTTTCTTCTTTTTTCAACTCGGCAATGACATTTCCGTCAGCATCATATACATATGAATTAAACCCCATGGTTTTAAATAATTCAGCTTCAACCATAGGAGTGGTCTTGATAATGCCGTAAATGCCACCGGCCAGCATACCGCCTGCAGCGCTTCCCACAACCATCAAAATTGAAAAAACGATTGCAAGGGATATCAAAAGAGCTTTCGAAAATAACGCCAGTATTATCAGTCCGATACTTGGCTCCTTCTTTGAAGCAGCAACAGAAACATCAGGTTTCCTGCGGCTCCCAAAGTTTTTGTTCATATAATATCCTCCTTGTTTTAAGGACAAAAAATAAATATGTCAAAACAATTATAACACAATTTCAAAAGCAGCATTTTACTGTAAGCCGTCGGAAGACGGCCAGGCACCCGTTCGAAATCTCCGATTTCGGTATTGGGTGAGGTTATTCATACGAAGTATCAATAACTCGGGTACCCGTTCGAAATCTCCGATTTCGGTAACGGGAGAGGTTATTCATACGAAGTATCAATAACTCGGGCACCCGTTCGAAATCTCCGATTTCGGTAACGGGAGAGGTTATTCATACGAAGTATCAATAACTCGGGCACCCGTTCGAAATCTCCGATTTCGGTAACGGGTGAGGTTATTATTATATCACATATCATCCCCGGGTAAAAGTTTATGGGTCTCTTGGACTATTTACAGGAAGATAAATATAATATTATATTATTCTATAATAAAACAATATTAATACGATTATTTACAAGGAAATGGGAATAAAAATCAGCTCCGGAAACAAAATGTATAAGATATGAGTATCGAACTGTATCATTGTAAAATCGAAATAAGTTTTGTAAAAATAAAATTGCCAGGAGATGTGGAAATAGAGGAATTCATATGGAAATAAAAATCGGCGAGATAATAAAAACCAAGCGTGAAGAGAAAGGATACAGCTTAAGTGAATTTGCAAAGTTAATAGAAATATCACCCGGTTACCTTTCGCAGATTGAGAATGGTATAAGGACGAATCCGAAACTGGAGATCATATTAAGGATCATACACGAACTTGGTATCGATATAGAGATGCTTTTGGGTGTCGAATCAGTCAAAGATAACTATCTTGCACGGATTCCGTCATTACTGAAGCTGACGCTGGCTAAGGAAAGAAATCTGAAAACTCTTTCAGACCCGGATGTCGTCAGAAAAATCAGTACTTTAACAGATCGAATTTTAGATGCAAAATATATTATAGATGACTCTGAATTGTATAGCCTGTATCTTGAAGATTTACTGGCGCAGACAGAGAGTACCTTAAAAAGATATACTGAAATCAAGAAGAAGATTTATAAGTTGTAAAATTAAATGCGGCTAATATTCGGAATCAAGGTGGCAAAGGAACTGATGCGTTTTTAACATATAATGGAATGATACGGTTTACCATGTTATTTATTTTTTCATTAATCAAAAGAAAATATTAAAAATAAATCTTGACCGATAGCAGCTTTATAAGTATAATATATTTTGTTCTGCGCTTGAAGTAAAAGTGCAATAACGTTCCTCAATAGCTCAGTCGGTAGAGCATGCGGCTGTTAACCGCAGGGTCGTTGGTTCGAGTCCAACTTGGGGAGCCACATCTGGGCCTTTAGCTCAGTTGGTCAGAGCTACCGGCTCATAACCGGTTGGTCCGGGGTTCGAGTCCCTGAAGGCCCACCAAATGAATAGAAAGGATGATTGCAGAGCAATCATCCTTTTGTTTTAAATTTTATCGTAACAAAGTGCCGGAAGGTTTAAGTCCGGTGCCTTTCTGTCAGAAAGACGGAATTTGCCGTATCGGGCTCAAATTGCCCGAGTCCAGTTGGAAATCAGTGATTTCAGCAAGGCTTCAACAGTACATGGGTAAATTATGCGGGTGAATTTATGGTTCTTAAAGGAAGACTGAAGCTTATCTATGATATGATACCGCCTTGCGATATTCTTTCGGATATCGGAACTGACCATGCCCTTATTCCTGCTTTTGCTCTTCTTAACGGCCGATGTAAAAAAGCTATAGCTTGCGATATAAAACCAGGTCCTTTGGAAAGGGCGGAGATAACCCGAAGAAAATATAAGCTGACGGATAGCATGGAATTACGCTTGGGAAGCGGCCTTGAACCTGTCAGAGAGGAAGAGGCCGATGTAATAGTTATGGCTGGAATGGGAGGCGCGCTGATTACCCAGTTGATTCTTGAATCGATTGATATAGCTAAAAAGGCTAATTGTATCATTTTACAGCCTATGACCAACAGAGAGCTTATTCGTCCGTTTTTATGGGAAAACGGTTTTGAGATTATAGATGAGGGGCTTGAATGCGAAGGCGGTAAGATTTATCTGGTAATCTCAGCAAGGTATACCGGAATACGAGAGGTTAATAAGGACAGAATCAGCGAATTAATCGGTGATGTTTTGATTCAAAAAAAAGACCCTTTATTAAAGGACTGGATAATAGAACATATAAGGAAGCAAAAAAAGGCAGTAAACGGTTTAAAAAGTGCAAAATCCGCGTATGATTCTGAAAAAATTGAAAAAGAGGAAAAGCTTTTGAAAGAGTTGACGGAACTATTTAATTCCTTGGGAGGCTGAATCAATGAAACTGCGAGACCTTATTGAATATTTAGAGGGAAAAGCGCCCATATCACTTCAGGAGGTATATGACAACAGCGGATTGATTCTTGGGAATCCCGACAATGAGATAGCCAGAGTTTTGGTATGTCTTGATGTTGACAACGACGCCATTGAATATGCTGTTTCACAGAACTGCCAATTGGTTTTGTCCCACCATCCGGCTATATTCAAAGGTTTGAAGAAGTTTTCCGAAACTACTAAAGAAAGCAGTATTCTGATCAAAGCAATAAAGAATGATATAGCGCTCTACAGCTGCCATACGAACTTTGATACGGCCGGAGGAGGCCTTACCGATCTGTTGTGTGAAAAGCTTGGGCTGAAGGATGTTAAAGTTTTGAAAACAAGTTTTGTTGACACGGCTGAATATGGTGCCGGAAGATATGGAGAAATCAGCCCTATAAACGGCATGGAATTTATTAACATGGTAAAGACGAAGCTGTCTCTTGATTGTATCAGATACGTAGGAGACATTCCGACGGCGGTTACAAAAGTGGCTGTATTCAATGGTTCATTTGACAGGGATATATTGGACAGCCTTATAAAAATCAGTCCTGTCGTTCTCATTACAGGAGACTTGAAATACCACGATGCTCAGGAACTTTTATTTAACGGGATATTTACGATTGATGCCGGACATTACGGAACAGAGATTATTTTTGTGGACGAGATTGCTGAGATCATTGAAAAACGTTTTTCAAACTTAAGTGTGGTACTATACAAAGGAAAAGACGTTTTTAACTATTGTTAGTTTTATTATATAATCTTTTATAGTTTACACGGAGCGCTCAGACATGTAAAAATCAATATAAAAGGGGTCTTCAAATGGCTTACAAACTTATGGCGGTAGACATTGACGGCACACTCTTAAATGATAGCGGTGTGCTTACAGAGAACACGAAAAATGCCATCAGAAAGTGGGTGAGCAAAGGTCGCATATTCACCATTGCATCAGGCCGTCCCGTCCAGGGTGTTGAAAAACTCAACAAGGAACTGGACCTTGATGTGCCATTCATTACCTATAACGGTGCCATGGTGGTTATGGGAAAGTCAAAACTTGTGCTTTATGAGCGAAAGTTGTCGCCGGGTGATTCAATAGATATTATCAGACTTGGCCAAAAATACAATACGACCATGATGATATGGAATGATAATAAACTTTTTGTAAACGAGATCAATGAAAGAGTAAACAGATACAAGATGATATCTGGTGTAGAGCCTGTTGTAGTAAATGATTTGGAGCAGATAGCCGAAAACGGTGTGACAAAAATTCTTTGGTATGATGAGATTGAAAGAGTACAACAATACCAAAAAGAGATAGGAGAATATTTAAAAGCCGATGTCAATTTTCATCCATCCAGGCCGTATTTCATGGAATTCGTGGATAAAAACGCTTCAAAAGCAATAGCGTTGGAAAAACTAGGCTGCTACTACGGCATTAAGCAAAGTGAGATGATAGCCGTTGGAGACGGCTATAACGATTTATCCATGATTGAATATGCCGGATTGGGTGTCGCAATGGGCAATGCCCCCGATGAAGTCAAACAAAAGGCGGATTATATTACTCTATCAAATGAGGAAGACGGAGTTGCTCATGTAATACATAAATTCCTGCCAGATTAATAATGATAATTAACATAAGGTTTGACAAAGAAAATCCGATATTGTATTATGAACTTGTCTCTAATATGAAAATGCTATGAAGGGGATATGCAAAACTGTTGCAAACGCTTCAGAGAGGGAAGGACCCGGCTGCAATCCTTCCTGCGGTATCGCTGTTTTGTACCGCCCCGGAGCTTGATGGCTGAAATAACAGTAAGCTGTCACGGTGATTACGTTATAATCTTATGAGTGACAGAATTCTTTATTCTGTAATTAAGGTGGAACCGTGTGAGTATAAGCTCTCACCCTTAAATGTTATACATTTGGGTGAGAGTTTTTTATACCAGGGAAAATAAATGAGGCTTCAAGCGACATGCGGTATCAGGACTAACATAAAGCGCATTGAATTATAGAATAATTAAAAGGAGCGGATTGAATATGATAAATATTAAATTGAAAGACGGTAGTGTCAAGTCTTATGAGAGCGGGATCACGATTATCGATATAGCAAAGGATATCAGCGAAGGGCTTGCCCGCGTGGCTTTGGCGGCAGAAGTAAACGGCGAGCTGAAAGATTTGACAACGCAGTTGTATGAAGATTGCGAGTTGAATCTTCTTACTTTCGATGATGAAGGCGGCAAGCATGCATATTGGCATACGACATCCCACATAATGGCTCAGGCTGTAAAAAGGCTTTTTCCTAATGTCAAGCTTGCTATCGGTCCTGCTATTGACAATGGTTTCTACTATGATTTTGATTTAGAAAAGACTTTCACTCCCGATGATATGGCTGCGATTGAAGAGGAAATGAAAAAAATAATTAAAGAGGATATCCCGATTGAGAGGTTTACTCTTTCCAGAGAAAAAGCTCTTGAGCTTATGAAGGACGAACCGTATAAAGTTGAGCTTATAAATGAACTTCCAGAAGATGCTGAGATATCTTTCTACAGGCAGGGTGATTTTACTGATCTCTGTGCCGGGCCTCATCTTATGTCAACCGGCAAGGTAAAGGCTGTTAAACTCATGCAACTGGCTGGTGCATACTGGAGGGGCGATGAGAAAAATAAAATGCTCCAGAGAATATACGGTACTGCGTTTCCTAAAGCCAGCCAGCTGGAAGAGTACCTGAAAATGCTGGAAGAAGCGGAAAAGCGTGACCATAGGCGTCTTGGCAAGGAACTTGAATTATTTTCCTTTGATGAAGAGGTGGGTCCCGGCCTGGTGTTATGGCATCCGAAAGGAGCCCGTGTCAGACTGCACATTGAAGATTTCTGGAGAAGAGAGCATCTTAAAAACGGATACGATTTGGTTTACACTCCCCATATAGGCAGAGGACAGCTGTGGGAGACATCGGGACATCTAGGGTTCTATAAGGAAAGCATGTATTCGGCTATGGATGTAGACGGACAGGATTTCTACGCCAAGCCTATGAACTGTCCTTTCCATATTGCCATTTATAAGAGCAAAATGCACTCTTATCGTGATTTACCATACAGATGGGCTGAGTTGGGAACTGTTTACCGCTATGAGAAAAGCGGAGCTCTCCATGGCCTTCTGAGGGTAAGGGGATTTACCCAGGATGATGCCCATATTTTCTGCGCCCCTGAACAAATGCCCGATGAAATCCGCAGGGTACTGAGATTTAGTCTTTCAATCCTAAATGCTTTTGGGTTTAAGGATTTTAAAATATATGTTTCCACAAAACCAAAAGATAAATATGTTGGGGACGAAAGCATGTGGGAAGCGGCCACAAAAGCCTTGAAGGAAGCTGTCGCAGCCGAAGGACTGGAATGTGATGTGGACGAAGGAGGCGGGGCTTTCTACGGACCCAAGATTGATATTAAGATTAAGGACGCTCTTAACCGTGAATGGCAGTGTACAACAATACAATTCGACTTTAATGAGCCTGAACGTTTTGATATAACCTACATCGCATCGGACGGAAGCAGAAAGCGCCCATATATGATTCACAGGGCCCTGCTGGGTTCTATCGAAAGATTCTTCGGAATATTAATTGAGCACTATGCCGGCGCATTCCCCGTATGGCTTGCTCCGGTACAGGCAAAAGTTATACCCATTTTGGATAAACACCATGAATATGCTCAAAAAGTTGCCGATAAGCTTAGAGAACATGACGTAGATGTTGAAATCGACGATCGCAACGAAAAAATAGGGTACAAGATTCGTGAAGCGCAGCTTGAAAAAGTTCCTTACATGCTTGTTATAGGCGATAAGGAAGTAGAACAGGGAACAGTTGCGGTAAGATCCAGGAAAGACGGGGACTTAGGCGCGATGGATTTAGACAAATTCGTGGAAAAAATTGTGGAGGAGATAAGAACACGGGCATAGAGCTTGGAAAATAACTTTACCCGTTACCGAAAATGTCATCCTGAGCGGAGCGAAGCGGAGTCGAAGGATCTTTTATGTTAACGAAAGATCCTTCGCTAGCGCTCAGAATGACAGAGGAGAGCAAGATTCTTCGCTGACGCAAATAATGGCATGGTTACGATAATATGTCGGGGGTTTATTATGGCCGGGTACAGTTCTACCTCAAAAAACTATGGAAAAGACAGCAATAAGCAAAGCCTGGACAAACTTAAGGAACAGCTTAAGGCTAAAAATCCTGCCAGGGTTTATCTTTTTTACGGTGATGAACCGTTTTTGATAGATTACTATGTTAAGGCCTTGAAAGACCTGGTTCTTGAAGGAGATAATGAAGGCCTTAATTTATCTGTATTTGAGGAGAATATAAACATAGACGATGTCATAGACGCATGTGAAATGTTCCCGGTTTTTGCCCGGCGTAAATTGGTCATAGTTAAAAATTCAGGTTTATTCTATAGCAAAACAAAGAGAATTACTGATTCTTCAGATAAAGATGATACACCGGAAGAAGACGATGTAAAACCGTTAACCGAGACCCGCCTGAAAAATAAAGTGCAGGACGCTTTAACTGAATATATTCCCGATATTCCGGACACCACATGTCTTATATTCATTGAAAAACAGGTTGATAAAAGGCTTAAGCCATATAAGCAGGTCGTGTCAGCCGGACTTGCCTTGGAGTTTAACAGGAATAAACCGGCAGAACTTGTACCATGGGTTATCAAGGGAATGAAATCATTAAATAAGGTTATAGATTATAATGCCGCCCAGTACCTTGTGGCAATCAGCGAACCGGACATGTATACCTTGAGGAACGAGATATTTAAACTCGCTGATTATGCTGGAGACCGGAAAGAGATTACTTTAGACGATGTAAAACTAATGGCCATACCTACTATAAAGAGTGTGATATTCGATCTTTTGGATGCTGTGGCGAAAAAGGACATACCCCAGGCATTAAATATTCTTAATGAGATTATAGCTTTAAAAGAACCTGAACAGAAGATTCTGGCCATGCTTTCAAAACAAATGGGGGAAATGTTAAAGTTGAAGCTCTTAATGGAGGATGGAGCCACCCAGGACCAAATCAATCAATATTTCCAGGGGAAACACCCCTATGCTTTGAAAATAATGACCCAGCAGGCAGCAGGGATGAGTGTCGAATTTTTAAGACATATGTTGGGGAAATGCATGGAAGCAGAGGAAAACTATAAAAAAGGGCTTATAGAGCCCAAATTAGCTTTAGAACTGTTGCTGGAAAAAATACGTCTCTGACATGAGTTTAACACCTTCCTGATTGTTTCATAATACAGATTAGATACAGGTTTTATACTGCTTTTTGTGATTATCCCTTTATTGCATTTATTTATACTAGAATATATAATCTTATTGTGAGAAAGCTCAGTATTTGGGATTTCATAGCCTGAACCAATATTAAAGAATAGGAGCAGTTGTGCCCGGCAGTATGACAATAGGAGATATTTTCAGTTACATTACGAATTTTTTGGGACTAAATAGTCCATTAGATATTATCAGGTTAATAATTGAGATATCTTTGATTTCATATGTAGTTTATAAAAGTATTCAGCTCGTCAGAGAGACCCGTGCCCTCCAGTTGGTTAAAGGGCTATTTTTCATATTGATTTTTTCTAAGTTGTCCGAAGTATTAGGTCTGAAAACTATTGCCTATCTTTTAAAGGGTGCAATTCAGCTTTTTGGATTCAGTTTGATCGTCATTTTTCAGCCTGAGCTCAGAAGGGCTCTTGAAAAGCTTGGAAGCAGCGGATTCCAGGATATTATGCTGAGGAAAACCGATGAAGACAGAGTCAAGACTATATCGGCCATCGAAGCTATAGTTAAAGCGTGTACAACATTATCTCAGGAATATATTGGTGCCTTGATAATAATCGAAAGAGTAACCAAAATAGGGGACATTGTAAACACTGGAACTCAAATGGACGCAATGCTGTCAAGTGAACTTCTGGTCAATATTTTTACTCCAAAAACTCCGCTTCATGACGGCGCGGTAATAATTCGCAATAATACTATTAAAGCTGCGGCGTGTTATCTTCCTCTCACCCAGAATGCCGGGCTGAGCAGAGAACTGGGGACCCGCCATCGTGCTGCCCTTGGTATAACAGAGGTATCTGATGCCATAGCTGTTGTAGTGTCGGAAGAATCGGGTAAAATTTCATATGCCCACAGCGGAGGTCTTACCAGAAATCTAACCCCTGATATGCTTAGGAAAGCATTGACCAAATTCCTGTTGGACAGTGATACTGACAGGAAGCTCTTTACTTTCAGAAAGGTGAAGCAGAATGAACAAGCTAATAAATAGTTTATTTGAAAAGGATTCGGTTGTAAAAGTAATATCCATACTCACAGCCATCTTGATATGGTTTGCGGTTTTGGATTCCGAGAATCCTTTCGAAGAAAGAACTATAGCTGTCCCCTTAACAAGTAATACGGATGTGCTTCATAACAATAATTTACAGGTTGTAGGTACCCAACTTCCCACAAGTGTCGATATCAAGATAAAAGGTCGAAGAGATAAGTTATCGAAAGTTACAGCCAATGATTTTGTTGTTTCCATAGATTTGTCAAAAGTAACTTCGTCAGGCCGTAAAATCATTGATATTGAACCTCCCGAATATAAAGGCGATCAAGATATAATTATTCTTGCTGTTAATCCCGCATCTCTTATCCTTAATTTTGAGCGTATTGTAGGTAAGCAATACCCTGTAGAGGTCGAATTTACCGGTTCTCTTCCGGCAGGTTACGAAATTGTAAATCTTAAGGTTGAACCCAGTAACGTTATCCTGGAGGAAAAAGAAAGCAGCATTTCAATGGTAAGTAAAGTGGTTGCCATCGTAAACCTGGACGAAGCAGATAATAATAAAGAAATTGTTATGCGCGGAACGGTGCTGGATGACAAAGGAGAAGTATTAAGACAATTTGAAGGAAAAGTACCGATCATTGTTTCCTTTAATCTGGCAAAAAAAGTGCCGGTTATTGCAGCAACCAAAGGCAATCCCATGGAGGACCATTATGTGAAAGAAATCAGATATTCCCTTCCAAATGTACGTGTACTGGGCAGCAGAAGCGTGCTGGACGGTATAAAGAGTATCAGCGCCGAAGCAATTGATGTTACGGATAAATCGGAAACATTCACGACCCCGTTGACAACAATACTTCCAAAAGGCGCGACAATAATGGCGGAAGATGCTGGTCGCCTTACTGCCGAGGTTGTTATTGAAAAATATATTACCCGAAATATAAATATGTCTCCCGGTATGATTTCGATTTTTCACGGTGATACCGGAGGCAATATGAGCTACAGGATCACAAACGATATAATACCTATTACAGTAAAAGGTAAAAGTTCGGATTTGAATGCATTGAAACCCAGTGATATAAAACTGTCGGTGGATGTAAGCGATCTTTTGCCAGGAGAACACGAGGTTCCGCTTAAGGTAACCGTACCCAATAATATAACACTGATAGGGGAATATAGCGTGGATGTTAATATCGTTCCCATTAACAATAATGATTTGCCATAACGAACCTTTCAAAATAACGAAACAGATAATGAATTTACATCGGAGGAAAACTATATGAAGTATGTATTTAAAAATGCCATGGTGCTTACTATGAAAAATAACGAGTTATTGGAATCATGCGATGTTCTCGTTGAGAACGATGTAATAAGCGCTATCGGCAACCTTGATAATGAACAAATAAATAATGCCAAAGTGATCGACGCCTCGGGAAAACTTCTGATGCCGGGGCTTATTAACGCTCATTGCCATGTTCCCATGACACTACTCCGGAACTATGCTGATGATTTGAATTTGCAGACATGGCTTTTTGATCATATTTTCCCTGTTGAGGAAAGGCTTCAGGGAGAAGATATCTATTATGGATCGCTTCTGGGGATTATGGAGATGATCGCGTCAGGTACCACATGTTTCATAGACATGTATGATCACATGAATGATCTGGCTCGGGCAGTTGAAGAATCAGGAATCCGTGCCCAGCTATCCAGAGGGATGATAAATACAGGCAGTGGCCCCGATTTTTCCGAAGATGTCCGATTAAATGAAAGTATTGATTTCTACAAAAGATGGAACGGAGCCGCTAATGGCAGGATTACAGGAGCTTTTGCACCTCATGCCATTTATACCTGCTCTCCTGAATATATCAGAGCTATTGTTGAAGCTGCTCAGAAGTATGAAGCGCCAATCCATGTACATCTGGACGAAACCTTGACTGAGCATGAGGATTGCCTGAAAAAGTACGGCAAAACTCCCACTAAACATTTATTTGATCTTGGAGTCTTTGAGCAAAAAACCGTAGCTGCCCACTGTGTATGGATAACAGAAGATGATGCAAGAATTTTGGCAGATAAAAGAGTAACCATGGCACATAATCCTACCAGCAATCTTAAGCTTGCCAGTGGAATCGCGCCTGTACCAAAAGCTTTGAGCATGGGAGTAAATGTGGCATTGGGAACCGACGGCGCGTCAAGCAATAATAATCTTAACATGTTTGAAGAGATACACCTTGCAGCCCTTATACATAAGGGAGTGAACAGGGATCCGCTGCTTATAAATGCCATGGAATCATTGAAAATGGCGACTTTAAACGGCGCAGCAGCTCTTGGCATGGATAATCTGGGTGTTATTAAAGAGGGCGCGAAGGCCGATGTTATCTTGATAGACATGGATAAACCCCACCTTATTCCGGTTCATAATATAGTTTCAGCACTGGCATATTCGGCTCAGGCATCCGATGTCTACCTTACAATGGTAGATGGTGAAATACTCTATGAGAACGGCGAATTTAAGACCATTGACAAAGAGAAGGTTTACCATGGAATAAAAAAATGTTATGGGAGACTTTTCTCATAATGAGAGATAGAACCTTTGGGTCATTCTGAGCGAAGCGAAGAATCTTAATAATTCTTCACTTCGCTTTGCTCGTTCAGAATGACAGTAACATTCCATAAATGTTCCATAATTGACATTAAACATTGGATAGATCAGGCTGTTTTGGTGTAACGACAACAGTATGATAATTCACATAGTTTACCATGCCGGGTTTTGCTCCCGAAGGCTTTTTTACATTCCGAATATAAGTATAGTCAACTTCAACTTTGGAGGCTGATTTGGCTTTACTGAACCAGGCCGCATATTGGGCGGCTTCAATTAAGGTGGAATCGGGAACTTCCTTTCCTTCGGTTTTTATTACTACATGAGCGCCCGCAAAGTTTTTCACATGAAGCCAAATGTCCTCGTGTCTCGCCAGTTTAAATGTCAATTTATCATTCTGCTTGTTATTTTGTCCTATAAATATTTCAAATCCGTCCTTTGAGAGCATTTTAAGCGGCAGAATTTTTTTTGCAGGGGGATTTTTTCTGTTTTTTCTGTCCATATGCTTGATATAGCCCTGTTCTATAAGCTCTGTTTGTATCTCTGCCAGATGTTCTGTGTCTTTTGAATTTTCGATTGCAAAAAGTATGCTCTCGATATAAGAGATCTCATCCTTTATCGCGGATATTTCGTTTTGGGCATACAAAAACGCTGTCCTTGCTTTATTATACTTTTTGAAATAATTTTGAGCGTTTTGCTGGGGAGATTTATCCTTATCAAGCGGTATATCCACACTTTCGCCTTTTTCGCTGTAATAGTTTATTACTCTTGCTTTATCCATTCCCTTTGATAGAGAATATATGTTTGCTGTGATAAGCTCTCCGAAGAGTCTGTATTGATCAAAATTTTTGTTTTCTTCATAGGTTTGTAAGTTTTTTGCTAAACGCTTTTCACATTTTTCAAGCAATTTGGATACAGTTACATGAAGGTTTTTTGCCTTTTGGGTGTTAAACTCATTCCAGTTCTTTAAAGAGTAAAACTCTTCAACAGCGGCACTTATAGTATCGAAACTTTTGTGAGAAGAATACTGAAGAAGTTTGATGCAATGGAAATCGACAGGTTTTCCCGTGTCATCAAAAATAACTGTTGGAGAGATTTCATTACCTTTAAGTTGATCAATCAAATTTCTTAAAGCATCCGTTATTCTTAATAACTCACGAAAAGCCAGCATATTGGCGGGTTTAGTTTCATCAATGCCGGCACGAAAACATATTTCTCTGCACAAAACAGGAGAAAACCCCTTCAGATTGTCCAACAGGAAGGATTCAACCTTTCTTCCGCATTCCGGAGCGGATTTCAATAACATATCCGGTGTATCTTCTGCTAAAGGATCTAGCTTGTCCTGTGGGGGAGGAAGCACATAAGATCTTGCAGGAAGCAGCTCGCGTACACGATTTACTTCGTTATCGACATGTTTCATTGCATCGATAATGAAATTATCCTTGTTGAGAATGATAATATTGCTGTGGCGTCCCATAATCTCAATAATAAGTTTCTTAATGTTGCGGTCACCAAAATCATCGGTAACCTCAGCTTCAATAGTAACGATACGTTCAAATCCGTTTGTACTGATGCTTTTTATAATACCCCCAAGAAAATGTTTTCTAAGCAACATACAAAAGACCGGGGGTGTGTCCGGGTTTTCAAATTGCCTTCGGGTAAGATGAATTCTGGCTGATGACGCGTTACAGGAAAGCAGAAGCCGGTGGTTTTCACCTGCCGTACGTACTTGCATTACAACGGCATCACGCCCGATTTGATGTATTTTTCCTATCCTGCCGCCCATAAGGATGTTATTCAGTTCATTGGCAATTTTATTTGTTAATACTCCGTCAAAAGGCATTTAAGCCACCTCTGATATTACAATGTAATTATTATTGTTTTACAAATATTTCCCCCAATGATATAATACATCTAGTAAATTCCAGGATATTATTGAGGTTGGAATTCTTAAATATTATTTTGCATTAAATATGCAAAAACAGGAAAATTTAATCGTATTTATTATACCGTCTTTGTCAGCTTTTTTTCCGGCTAGATTATTCCTGCCTCAATTAATTATCTCCGGTCGCTTTAATATTAAGGGGGTGTAGCTCTTGCGCCACAGTTATGGTAAGCCAAAACCAGTCGCTGCTGCAATGAATCGTATACCGATTTTTCTCCTTCTGTTATGTGTGATTGCCTTTATAGCAGCTGATTTGCTCCTTGGATTTGACTTTAACTGGGTAGACTATATAATAGTTATCATTATAGCTCTATTTGGTTTAAAAGGCTACATAAAAGGATTAATTAATTCTGTTTTCAGTCTGATCGAGTATCTTATCGGAGTATTCGCAGCTTATTTGTTTGCCCCGAAGGTTACTCTGCTGGCTATGCAAAAAACGAAACTGGGCGATGCCATAGCCAATAAGTTGAACGAAGTTGTACCTGCCTTTTCATTCATTGGAGACATGAAAATCCCGGAAACTGAAGCTAAAACTGCAATGAGTGTAATAGATAAGATACCCGAGCTGGGAAAAGCGATTGAAGAGAATTCCATGCTGAAACAATTAATGACTTTAACAAATACGGCTGTTGAAACGGGAGACTTATATTCGGAAACAGTAGTTACTGTTAATGATCTTATTGCGTTTAATATTTTAAAAGTTATTTCATTCATTGTTTTATTTATTCTGATAAAGTTACTGGTTGTAATAGGCAAGATTATAACCGGGTTGTTGAGCAACAGTCCGATTTTAGGTACAGCGAACCGGACAGCGGGCATGGTAATTGGTTTTGCGGTGGGGATAATCATCAGTTATGTTGTTTTTGCTTTTATTGTTCCCATCTTAGGAGCCATACGGATTATAAATGTTCCCGAAACATATACGGATTCGGTCGTATTGGCCTGGTTTAACGAATTGATTATGCTGATAATTAAATGAAGTTGTTTTTTGTTGCCTGACGATAATCAGAGGAATAACTGATTTGTCCGATACAGGTTTATTGCCGATTGATGATTTAAAGTGTATAATCTTAAAATGAGTCAGCACATTCCCTGCTGTGCAGGATAACCACCGGAAAGCCGGTGGTTAAATTTTGCTGATATCAATAAAAAAATAATTGAAGGGATATATGCATGAGTAAGCAACTTAAGGCCGATTTATCAATTTTTTGTATAACTATCATTTGGGGTTCATCTTTTATTGTGATGAAAAACATATCCGACGATATTCCTGCTTACGCATATCTTGCCATGAGATTTTTGGTGGCTTCAATTATATTAGCGTTTATTTTCAATAAGAATCTTAAAGGTATAAAACTTAACGATATTTTTCGTGGTTCCTTAATCGGACTTTTGCTGTATGTGGGTATGATGCTACAGGTATTGGGGCTTAAGACCACATCGGCTTCCAATTCAGCCTTCATAACAGGGCTTTGTGTGGTTATGGTTCCGATAATATCTGTTTTTTTACTTAATAAAAGACCACCGTTAAACGCAGTTGCAGGAGTTATACTGGCAGCGCTGGGCCTCTTTTTTCTGACAGGTTTTCAGGGTAACTGGGTCATTGGTGATACCTTGACTCTTATTTGTGCATTGTGTTTTGCGCTTCAGATAATTTTTATAGATAAGTTTGCATCCGATATGCATATTTATCATTTGGCGTTCATTCAGGTTTCGACTGCGGCCGTATTTTATCTTATAACCTGGGCGGGGATTGCGTTTGGCTCCTCTGATCCGGTTAATATTGTTTTTGATTCTAAAGTTATCCTTACCATCCTCTATACAGGGGCTTTTGGAACGGCTTTGGGCTATAGTGTACAGACCATAGCACAAAAATACACATCCCCTACCAGGACAGCACTGATTCTGACATGCGAACCGGTTTTCGGTGCAATTTTTGCTTTAATTGTTCCTGATATTAACGGAAACACTGAAAAGCTGACATTAAAAACATTTGTCGGATGCTTTCTTATATTATCCGGTATGATTATAACAGAACTGAGATTTCGGAATAAAAATTCACAATAGAGAATTTGAACGGTTTTTTGGTTATTGATTGAACCAATGGCAGGAAACCAGGACCACTGTCTTCATGGCTATAACATTTGTCATAAAAGCGTAAAGTTTATTTTGTTTATGCTTTTACTCTAATTGCCGATAAACTTTTTAGGATAAAAATGTTTGGAGGCTATTAGATGAAGACAGGAAAAACACTCATTATTATTGCACTGATAATAACAATAGCCATTTCATTTACCTATGGTTCAAGCAATTATATTTTTGCAGAAACTTATGCTCCAGGCCAGACAGAAGAAAATGGACTCGTAAGCGGTGTTGTTAAAGAGAATAACCCATCGCTGGGATATATAACTCTATATTTCGAAGATGGGTCAGGAACGGATCCGTCTGTGGCAAATCGGCTGGCTACGCTTCGCACATATACTTACGGATACGATATACCGGTTTTGAGGGATGGTTATGAAGCCGGTATTGACGATATCCAACCTGGAGATATGGCTTTTATAAAGCTGGATAAAGACGGATATATAGAAAAGATCAGCACAAAAAGCTATTATGAATCGGTATACGGAACGGCCTATTTAAAAGGCGCAACATGGCTGATCATAAAAAAGGATGACGGCACCTTTGTAAATTATACTTTATCAAAAACTACTCCCATTTATAAAAATAACCGGCCTTGTACAATTTCAGATATCGTATTGGGAGACCGGATACGGGTGCTGGTACAGACAAACGGCTCAAATATCCATATAGCCGGCATTGATATAGAAAAGCAACCAAGACCTGTCAGCGGAATATACAGAGGGAAAATTGAGTTTATCGATAATATTAACACCTCTATTGCAGTTTCACAGGTTCAACAGTTTGTCAACGGCAGATGGGAATATACTTCCGCTATCGGAATACAAAACTTTAAGTACAGCAGCGAATACAAGGAACTTCCTCCCAGAAGGTTCGGAGGTACTGTTTATTTTGTTACAAAGAAGGAATACGACGGCCTGGATAAAATCATAAAAGCTTCGTATAGAACCACATCCGGCTTTGAGAAGACGACGAAGGACAATCTTCTTGGTATGACCGACGGAAGAATACTTTATCTTGAAAACACTTCTGATATCATCAGTTATGATACGAATACAATTGCGATCAAAGACGGAAGACTTGTGGATATCAGTGCTTTGAACACTCTGGATACATTAAAAATATCTATGGAAAAATCTCTTTATGACAGTAAATATATCGCCAATGTTATAGTCAGTGAGCCCCCTGCCCAAACCGGCCTTGTTATATACAGAGGACGTATCAAGAACGTTGAGCCGTTAAAGAGTGTAACAGTAGAATCCTTTGTTGAACTTAACGGAGTAAGCTGGGAATTTACAAATACACCAAAAACATTTGATATTGACCTTTCTGTCAGCCGCCTTATTGAAGCTGACGGAGTGGGGAATATGCGTGACCTGGATTCGACGTATGTCAAACAGACCGTTTACATAGTGGCGGAGGGAAGCAAAATTGTTCTGATGAGTACAGCCCCCTATGCAGATGCACCGGTTATGGGACGTGTATCGGGTATTACAACCGGAGAAGAAGGTAATGAGAATGATACCGCCGAAACGACGGCTCCTTCTGATTTGAAACTGACTGAGGCCAAAGTTTATGATAATGAGAAGTATATTTGGAAGGAAAGCCCCAACCTGGATATAACCATACCGTTCAATTCTGTTGTTATAAAAAATGGTCAGATAGGAACCGTTTCTATGATAAAACCTGGAGATGAAGTCAGGATTATGCGACACAGCCAGAACGGCGACGGTATTATTATCCTTTGCCAATAGGACATTACGGAGGTTTTAGACATGACAAGACGTATTTTTCAGGTATTGATAATTATATTGGTTTTAACATTTGCTGTTACCCCGCTGAATATATTGGCTGTTGAAGGGACGATGGGTTATTCGGGCGGGATCTCGGTTACGGATCCGATTGAGAAAGGCGAATATCAATATACGGAAATGTGCTTTTTAACCGGGGTTCCCATAAAGCTGAGCGGTACTCTGACCATAAAGAAAACCGATAAAAACGATGTTGTAACCGCGACATATACTTATAAACTCAGCAATGCCGAAGGTAACGTAACTTTAAACCGTGTGTCGATCTATACCACAACAAGGGAAACCAAAGCCAACGGTCAAATAACGGAATCGACTAAGCTCAGCCGTTTGCCTACAGAAACAATTAATATCGGAGGAACGACTTACAGGTTAATAGATTCTTCATTTACCCAGTCAATGATTACTGATCCTAAAGCTGCGATTAATTACCATACCGGCGAATTCAGTGAAAAAAAAGTATATGCAATCGGAACCGGTGCGGTTAGAGATACTGTAACGGTTACTCTTTCAGGAAGAACCTATGCGTACGATCAATACTGGAGCAGTACCGAAACCCAAAAAATAAACATGGTGGTGGAAGCTGATTTAAAGAATGCAAATCCTCCCGTCAAATGGGGCGGCGCAGCCGAGATAATTGTGTCGAGCGCAACCCTCTACCAAGTGGATTATGCAGAGAATGAGCCTACTTACATAAGCTTTGATGGCGGGTATGTCAAAAAGAAATGGGTGGAATCAACTCTGGATTATACCGCAAGGTTTCCCGAATTTGACAAAAACGGCCGACCCACTGATGTTTTAAAAACCTATACCAATACTGAAAGCCTTAGCACACAAATGGAACTGTCGAGGTTAATGGTCCCGGATATAAAACACTTGAACGGTCACTGGGCGGAGGAACCAGTCAGTATCTTGTTCGGCCTTGAAATCCTTCCGGGTACGGGAGAGAACTTTAAAATCGGTAAATATTTAACCAGGAGAGAATTTGTAGGAATACTTATGAATACTCTTAAGGATATTCCTTCCGATCCCGATGTAAGGGTAGTAACAACGACAAACACAAGAAGAGCTTCAAACAAAAATGCCCCCGAAATATCGCCTTTTAAGGATGTCCAGCCGGGAGACTTATACTACGAAGAGATTAAAAAAGCTTATCAGAAAGGTGTAACCATCGGAAACGGAAACGGCAGTTTCGGTCCCAACAACTATATTACCAAGGCGGAAGCAATTAAAATGATTGTTTCGGCTTTAGGACTGGAAAAACTGGCTCCTTACCCGGCATCAACTACACCGTTTACCGATAATGACAGTATACCTGCTTATGCCCGGAACGCTGCGTCGGCGGCGGCAATTCTGGGAATCATAGAGCCTGATTATATGGGCAGATTTAATCCTTCAATGCGCCTGACTAATGAAAATGTGGCTAAAATGATGTATGATTTAATTAAATATATGGGCAATGAAATGATAAAAGATTACAGAGACAGAATAATCGATTTCTAAACCATATGTGCTAAAGGGGGTTGTTTATGAAAAAGTGTAAAGTTCTTATAAGCTTTGTTCTTGTGATATGCTTTATTTTTTCAACTATACCCATGGCATTTGCCCGGGAATACGGGGAATACCTTGAATCAATGCTGGATTTTATGACAGAAATGTACTATGAGGGCCTCACCGATGAAGAGGCTCTTACTGTCACTTTAAAGGGTATGTTCTCCCAGTTGGACAAGTACTCAGTATTCTATGATAAGGAAGAAACGCAGATTTATTTAGACAGCCTGAATAATTCCTATGAAGGAATCGGGGCAGTGCTTGAGAACCATGATGACGGAATAATTATAGTTGATATTATTGAAGATTCACCGGCCGAAAAGGCAGGATTACAGGTAGGAGACATAATTATCGCAGTTGACGGCAAAAGCGTCGCCGGAATGGATGTAACGACTGCAGCGGCGCTTATAAGAGGCGAAGCCGGAACAACTGTTACACTTACAATAATTCGCGGTGGAACAAAAAGAGATTTTTCTATCGTAAGAGATTCTATTTTAAATAAGACAGTAAATTACAGAATCGAAGGTAATATTGGGTATATATCGATTGAAAGTTTTGACCGGGGAACATCAGAAGAGTTTAACAAAGCAATCGCAGAAATCAATAAAGCCGGTATAAAAAAGATTATTCTGGACTTGCGGGGAAACCTCGGTGGCTTTGTGGATGAGGCTGTGGCGGTAGCCAGGAAGTTGCTCCCCAAAGGAATCATAACCAAATTGGATTTTAAGTCAGAAAAATACAAGGATCAGATATATTATTCCTATGGGAATAATCCCAAATATTTGATAGCTGTTTTGGTTGATGAAAAAACAGCCAGCGCTTCCGAAATTCTCGCAGGTGCGATTGAAGATTCAGGAGTGGGATTTTTAGTAGGACAGAATACCTATGGTAAAGGCGTTTTCCAGAGTATGTTCTCGATTCTAACTCCTGAGGCGTACAAAAAATATAGTCAACTGTACGGGGTAAAATATGTTACCGATATTGAATGGCAAACATTTCACGGTGTTTATCCGGATGAAGACGAAATTATAGGATTGGTCAAACTCACAACAGGTTATTATTATACACCTAAAGGCAGATCCATTAACGGGATAGGGCTTAAACCTTCAATAGTCGAATCCAATCCCACATACCCCGGAGGAATTGATTTATCAAAGGTTGAGCCTGTTAAAGAAAATCTTAAGCTTAATTCGTATAATAATGATGTCTTGAATGCCGAAAAGATTTTAAAAGCTGCAGGTTTCCTGGACACTGTGGCTGACAGGCTTTTTGACGATAAAACTCTTGAAGCTGTCAAAAAATATCAGGCTGTTAACAATCTTGCTGAAACTGGTATAATTGATAATGTAACAAAAGATAAACTCAACCAAACATTAACCGAGCTGAGAAAAGACAATGATAAACAATATGTAAAGGCGCTGGAAGCGCTAAGCTTATTCAGTGATTAACAAAGGGGAAGCTATTAATATATGGAAACAGACAACACTAAAAGCACAGCAAAGGGCTTCAGTTTTTTAAAGCTGGCCCTCTTTCTGTTAATGTTGATATTGGTGTCGGGAGTAGTATTATATGCTTTCCTGGACATAAATCCTTTGGATGCGCTTTCCGAAGGAATAACAGGTCTGTATAACCGTATATTTACTGTCGGAGCCAGTGAAATTGATGCTCTGAAGGAAACGGTAAAACCTGTCCTGACATTTGAGCAAAATGAGAATGTCTATTGTTCGGCTGTTTCCAATAATCTTGTGGCAGCCTCTGAAAGTTATGTTAAAATTATTGATCCGGAAGGAATGGAGAAAGCATACATCCCTGTAAGCTTGAACAAGCCTTTTGTAATGTCATCTGCCGATGACATTTTGGTAGCTGATTTGTCAGGGCATTATTTTGCCCTGATAGTAAATAACAGAATAGCATGGGAAAAAAACATTGACGAGTTTATTGTAAATGCCAGCATTTCAGACGCATGGATCCTTTTGATAACCCAAAGCAATCAATCCGGCTACAAACGTACAATTCGCGCTTATTCAAAAGACGGTCAGGAAGTTTCTTTCAGAAGTGTTTCAAATTATTATCCTTTTGTAGTCTTCAATTATCCGGAATATAATAAAGCGTCCTTTGCCGTAAGCAGCCTGGAGGCGTCCGGCCTTGAAGCCAACGGGATTTTTGAAATACTGGATCCCGAAATGAATCAGAAAACAAGTATCAAAGGGGAAAATGAAATATTTGGCGGATGTTATCCCTTATTGGAAGAAAGACTTTTGATTTATGGCGAAAAAAGTTTAATGACAATCGATAAAGGTTATCACACAATATGGGAGAAAAATTTTGAGGGATATTCAGTGACAGCGGCCAATGTAATAAATAACAGATTCCCGGTTGTGGCTCTTTTAAATAACGAGGAATATTCCAGAAACAGACACTTTTTGACCACTGTTCAGATATACAATGGCAATGGAACTGAAAGAACAAGTTTTGATATTGATGCAAAGGTTACGGGAATAGTGTCTAAAAAGAAGACTGCGGCTGTCATAGCTGAGTCAGAGGTGATCTTTATTAACGAAGACGGTGAGATTATGGATCGCTTTACCGCAAGATCAAACGTTTCTGGCGTATATCTTGCAAAGGATGATCTTGCATATGTGGTCTCGGCCGATACGGTAAGCCGTGTCAATATCAAGGTAAAGCAAAAATTCTTAGGTTTGTTCTAAGTTTTAGTATTCTCGTTCCAAAAGTCACAGGCAATCTGATATAAAGACGCTCCCTGTGAGGTTCTCGGTATAGGATGCCATTCCTCCGGAAGAAGGTTTAAATACTCCGGTGAAGAAAATCTGGAATCAATCAGTAACAGGGCTCCACGATCGGATTCTGACCGGATTAGTCTTCCGGCGGCCTGAAGTACCTTATTAATACCGGGATAGGTATAGGCAAATGAAAACCCCGATACCCCTTTGTTTTGATAATAGGCACGTATTATTTCAAGTTCCGGAGATATCTGGGGAAGGCCTACGCCAACAATTACGACAGCGGTAAGCTTTTCTCCTGTTAAGTCTATGCCTTCGCTGAAAACGCCTCCCAATACGCAGAAAGCAACACGGTTTTTATCCCCAAAATGATCAAACTTTTTTAGGAAATCTTCTCTAGCAGATTCGTCCATTTCCCGGTCCTGGCATAGCACTTCAAAGTCGGGAGCCAAAGGCCTGAAAATTTCCAGTACATCCAGAAGATATTTATATGACGGAAAGAAAACCATAACGTTCCCTTTATGGGAGACTGCCCAGTCGTATATGGCTTTGGCGTTGGCTTCCAGATACTGCTGCCGATGGATGTAGCGGGTTTCGATGCGATCCTCATTAAGAATCAACAGGTTTTCCCTGGGGAAGGGTGAGGGAAGCTTCAGAGTAATATCATCATCCCTGCCGCCCAGAATATTCTTGAAATACCATAACGGGGACAATGTGGCCGAAAAAAGAACCGTGCTCTTTGCTGAAGCCATTTTGAGATCCAGCATGGCGCTTGGGTCAAGACATACCAGCTTCAGGCAAAATCCAGTCTTTTTTCCCGTCATGAGGGTACAATAATTGTCTGAATATATTTCAAGGATATTTTTAAAATGCAGGATATCAAAAAATAGATTTACCAGTTTTTCAGTGTAGGGCTTATCTTCTCTTTCTCCTGATACCCAGCTTTCGGCAGCGGTTATGAATTCTGAAAGAGGCGCTTTAAGGCTGACGGGAGCCTTAAAGGTGGCGTTGTACTTTTCTCCGCCGGCTTCCGAAGTGGGTTTCCCCGCTTCTTTTTCCAATGAGGAAAGTGCTTTTCTGAGTTTGATAAGTTTCTTGTTTATTAATGGCAAATCCTTCTTTATTTCTTTTGATATATCCAACAGTAATCTGACATCCAGCTCTGCCGAATACATACCTCTTGCGCGCTCAAAAAGGTTATGGGCTTCATCTATCA
>Ga0134103_1001217_pt1 | contig 24996 bp, 17 predicted proteins | sample 14_taG_2_FD_94445 | JGI IMG/M metagenome (GOLD analysis project Ga0134103, IMG submission 94445) | Switchgrass degrading microbial communities from high solid loading bioreactors in New Hampshire, USA - 14_58_20_212_A1 metaG | ecosystem: Engineered > Bioreactor > Semi-continuous > Anaerobic >...
TCATTCTGCCTGTTTATAACATGGCTTTGTCCTATGCAAGACTAACATGGTATTCCCTGAATCCCGGAAGCACATATCACGAAGCCTGCAAGACAGTATTCGGTGCCATGAATGAACATCCTGAAATGGTGGCCGGGACAGGCGAATTCGATACTGAACTGATACGGCATACCAATGGTAAATTAATAGCAAAAATAGGCGCAGAAGCGGTATACTGTATTGGAATCAAAGAAAAGGATCTGGGAGTCTGCATAAAGATTGCCGATGGTAGCGAAAGAGCCGTATATCCGGTAGTCATCCAGCTTTTACTGGAACTCGGGGTTTTAAACGACAGTGAATATGAAAAACTTAAATCATGGCATAAAACTAAACTTCTTAATAATCTGGAAGAACATATCGGTTATATAATCCCGATATTTCAAAAAAATGAGATTCTATCACTTGGAAGCAGGGTAAATTTAAACTGAGAGATTTATAGAGAGCCTTCCACATGTCCAATTAACGATACAAGATCCGTTCAATGACAAAAGACGATATAGTAAAACCTTCCGGTTAAAGTAAATGAAATGTAACAGAGCGTAACATAAAAAACCCGGCTGAATATGCCGATAAAAGTATAATAAAAGGATCTTTTGAATTTGTGTTTATTTAAAAGGCATTTCAATAAATCAGGGGGATAACTTAATGAATATATTCAAACGAGTTTTATCATTGCTGTTAATACTGGTACTTGTTTTGACAGGGCTGCCGGTGGAGATTAAAGTCTTTGCCGCAGAAGAAATTGAGTTGACGGTAGAATATAACTCCGTAACCAACAAATATGAAATCAACTCTCCTTTGATGGCAGAACCTTACTCTTCGATACTTACATACCATGATCCGTCGGATAAATCGTTGAAGACTGTATATGGAGAATACAAAAACGGCAGGGTCGTTGCAAGCGTGTCACTTACGCCCGATTATATTTATGACCTGTCTCTGGAGATATACAGCAGAGCCGGAGACTCTTCGCCTGCCTATCGTGGAAAAACATATTACCTGGCAGGAATAACCTTTACAGGGGAATCCTTTAATGAAATGGCGAAAATGAGCGATATTGAAGATAAAGCTCCCAAACTGGAGCCGGAAGACAGTACCGCAGGCAATGCCGTTCTGGTAAAGAGCGGCGACAACCCGATAATAAAACTTAACTGGAAAATACCCACCATATATGAACCGGTTTCAGGGAATATTATACATTTTACTGATCCAAAAGCACTTGAATTGCTTGGAACAGCACAGGCTCCTATAAGCAAGGCATGTTTCCAAATCAGCATGACTGTAGGCCAGGGTTCGACCCGCCAGCTTGTTTTCAATACAGATTACGATTCTTCAAAAAATATGATAATCGAAGGTAAAAACGTTACAGTTTCGGGGTTTAAAAATGGCATGGTGACCAGTGCCGACAATATGGTGTCAGCTGTTCTTACCAGTGAACAGGGAATTGAACCGGGGACTGAATATGCTTTTACCAATATAGGAATTCTGTTCAAAAATGCCGCTTCGGAACAGATAAATACAAGGATAACCAGACTGAAAACAAATAATGGCAACCGCTTTCCCGTAAAGAACATTGATAATGTGTTTAAGGATATCGGAAAAAATCTGACATCTATTTTTACTCCGATGCAAATAGAATTGATGAAGGTGGATACGGACAAGGTTGAGGTTAGATTCAAAAAGATCGTTAACGGCAATTATCCGGAGCTTTATTATCAGGTCCAATACGTACCCCGTATAGAGTTCTTTTTTACCGACACAAATAAATGGGTCAAAATACCTGCTTCGGCATTATCAGCTTCAGAAGAATACGGAAGTGAGATAATAGATATACCGATCGACAGCGATAAAAATCCGGAATATTATTTCAGAGTAGTATATTATGACAGTTCCTCGGAAAAACCAAGAAGCTCATCGCTTGCTATTGATTTACGGTATTTAGGCATGGATTCCGGCAAGCCGCCCCTGCCCAGAGAAATCAAGGTTGAGCCGATATATGCGGGTCGCGGCGAAGTAATTGTGCCTACTACTGGAAAAAGTGTGGAGATACCGAAAAACGATCTTCGCCTGTCTTTTGAAAAACCTGTAGCATGGAAACAATATACCGGAGATGCATGGACAGCTTTTAAAAATGCTGCGCCTCAGAAATCAGATATAATATTCCACGTGCTTCTTTCAACATTATTGCCGGATGCCCCCAAAAAAACCCTCACCACTGAAATTGGGACTCCGCCTGCAAAAGTCTATCTTCCGACAGTACAAAAACGAGTACTGGTATTGAGTAAGAAGGATTTTATCGAGGATCCAGAGAACCCTGACAGAATAATCTGCAATTTGCCCGGAGATAAACTCTTTATGGATTACGCCGGGTATTGGAAAGATGATGAGGATAAATGGATCGATGTAGTACGGGCTTTGACTGCTGAAAACAATGAAGACGCTGATGAGAACAATGTAGCCGGAGATTATCCTGATTTTCTGCTTCCGAATACCACTTACTTCACGCAGATTTTTTCTTCCAGGCTGGAAGATAATGACGATATATTTGATGATATATGGGCTGATGGTTTAAGCAGCGATTTAAACAATCGCCTGTCTTATAAATCACCTGTTATTAGTTTTACCACATGGCCTTTAACAGAAAAAACCGTTCCCATGCCGGATATAAGTTTGCATATCGAACCGGAGACCTTTATTGATCCGGTAACGGGTAACATAACCCTCAACGGAATCAGGGTGAAATACCCCCGTCTGCTGACAAATGCGGAATGGAAAAATTATGACGATTCTGGCGAAGAAAAATTATTAATATACGAATTCTTTATCAGCAGGGATCCGTTGGGCTTTGATGAGACTCCTAATCTAACTGAAGAAGTCTTATACCCGTCTGAAGAGTCAGAAAAGCCGGAACGGTCTGTATTGATCAAAAATGATAAGGATGGCAGTCCGATCCTGCCCAATACAGTTTATTATATCAAAGCCAGAGCTACCCTAAAGGTAGGTTCACAGGTGCTGGGCAGGTCGGTGGATACTGCTGTAAAGACCATAACTACTCCCAAGATTGACAGCGGAGGTCTGGATAATGATTACAGGGATCCCAGAGCACCGGTGGAATTCTCTATTGCGACAGATGCGAACGGAGAACTTCTGTTAAGCGATGCCTGGGTTACATTGAGCTGGGTCCATGCAGAAAATGATGTTACATATGAAATGGTATGTACGTCAGTTTCAATACCCGAAAGGGCAATAGACGATGATTATAAGGACGACCCTGTAAATGTCGGCTTTCTGACAGCCTATAACGATTTGAGGAATCCTGCAGGGGACAATAAACTTCATATTGATGTAAATACTATTGCGCTTGAAGGTTTTTCGGTGAATGAAAACGGACAGGTGATAATGCCTATTCGCCGCGACTTTTTACGCCCTAACAGGATTTACTTTTTCAGCCTCAGAGCGGTAAGAAACAGAGGCAAAACAGCAGACGGAAAATCAATCGAGACAACCAGTATATGGATAACCATACCGGTTACGACCCGTATGGTCCAGCCTCCCGGATTTATTGAGACCGTTAAGGATATGGAGGTAGGGTTCAATATTAAAAGTACTGCTCCCGGAGCTACTGCTGACTCCATGGAGGTTTACATTAAAAAGTCCGAAGAAGCGGATTCAAAATATGTTCAGTTAAACAGGGCTGAATACAGCTGTGTACAGGACGGTACGACATTCTACTTCAGGATATATAATTTGGAAGCCAATCAATGGTATGACATACAGGTAAAGAATAAAAACAACGGACAGTGGTATGACAACAAAAGCAAAACATGGAAGGATGCAAGAGGAACGCCCGTCAAGGGAAAAACCCGTGATCCTTTCAGTGAAATAGAGGTACGTTTTGAAGGTCAGGATCCTTATGATTACTTTTTGGAAATCAGGACCGACAACGATATCGAATACCGTAAGCTGGTATATAGCTCCAGCGGACAAACCGACTATGGATATGATACCGAATCCGGAAGGATTAAGTTTTATCGTGAAAAAGCCCGGCTGTATGTGGACGAGGGTTCTCCCAAATATGTTTATTACGTATTGATCAGAGGAAGACAGGTACCGGATGAAAGCGGAGTATTAAGACACCAGCCGCTTAAATCTAACACCCAGTATTACATTAAACTTTGGGCATTTAATCTGGAGGAATCCCTGCATATCGGTCCTGTAACCGCAAGAACGGATTTTTCTCAGGACGATTATGACAAGGATAAGATTAAGGACAATGTTAAAGACTTGTTTAAAAACTCGGCTGATAAGCTTACCCAAAAACTTTACTGGCGGATCGATATAAAGAATGACTCCAATGTCAGAGTACTACTGAAAGATGACAGAATATCAAGCTTACTGAAGGCATCAAGAGAATCTACCGTAACTGTCAATATATCGGTGGAGCAGGACAATACATCATATTATGAGGTGCTTATTCCGTATAAAACCCTTGAAGCAATTGATACTTACGGAAGCAGGCTTAATATAAAGGTATTGGGGGCCGAATTCACTCTAAGCAAGGGCAGCATAGATCTTGACGATTTGAAGGCTAAAGCCCTTACAGGTGGGGCAAAGGAGGCTATGCTGCTATTGAAAATCTACCGCAGACAGAGCCCGAAGAATCCATTACCCAGCGGATTTACGATGATTTCAAAAGCATATGAGCTTCAAACGGTAGCTATCGGTTCCCGCCGTACATATGCAGAAATAAGTAACATGTTGTTCGATATCCTTGATAATCCTGATGCGAAAGGTCCTTTCAAGTACGGAATTTTAGACAGGGAGCTTACCGCAATATTGAATGATTTGGAGAAGCACAGTTATAAGAGCCACACCGATCTTAAAGATTTGATAAATACGGTCATTAACAAGGTGGAAATCGAGCTTTCCAGATATCTGAAAGATATTATTGACGGTGGAAGCGGCCTTGCGGCAGCTTATGCGGTTTCTAAGGATATAAACGACTTGCCGGGAAGAATGGGAGTAAATCTGGAATATGCGTACCGTTCCGGATATATAGCCCCATATGTTAATTATGGCCAGGGCTTTGCCGAACCCACCGGAGGTAAAGGCTATGTTATGCAATATGTACTGTTCCGGGTGGAAAAACCGGGAGAATATCTTGTGATAAATAAAGGACAAACAGTGCCTCAGCCCGGAAGTTCAGGAAGTGGTTCATATTCTTTCCTGTCGTCCCGATATGATCTTACAAAGGTCTTTGGGCCTGGAACTGTCTATACCGCTAATCCCATAAGCGGTGAACAAGCTGTGATGTTATATGCAGTAGTTACAAGAAGAGAAGAAGAAATTATCGGGTTGACTCCTGCGCAGAAGGCCGCAAAGCTTGGTATTTCGGATGTTATCGGAAGAAGTCAGCTTACCGGTTATATGGACAACCAGTCATCAGTCTCGATGGTGGTTAAGCTTTATTGTGCCAAGGCCAATATTAATCCTGATTACATGAAACCGTCCAGAGTCATATTCATTGAGAATGGAAACGATATCAACCCGCGATTGTATCCCTATGTTGTTCTGGGGGTTGATCTGGAGTTAACAACATTGACTAATAACAGATTTGATGCCACTGGAAGAACGACCATAGGCAATATGCTGGACATGATATCAAAGGTTTTGGAAAAGCTTGACTAAGGTCAAAGGAGAAGAGTTATGAACCGAAGAATTATATATAAGTTCACAGCAATCCTGCTTCTATTTTCGTTTTTGTCGGGGATTCTACCTAATTTGGACGTATTTGCCGAAACCGTTGTTTTAAATCCGCCAAGTCAGAACAGAGTAACTGACATAGGCTATGTTAAAAATGTATACCGCAGCGAATGGTATGCCGATCTGGAATGGAACCTGGCAAACGTCAATTTTCCTGTCGATGCCGATGAGAGATATATAATTCTGGGTTTGAACCAAATTGAAGCAGGTACGGGAAAAGTATTGCAGGATATAATGACTATTCCCTTGAGCGGTACTACTTCGAAGTACAGATTTACCGAATATTCCCCTGAGGGTATCAGGCCCGGTACCATTTATGAAACATATTTAAAGGCATCGTATACGATAACGAAAGACGGACGATACACCTTTACATCGCAAAAATCCAATCCTGCTAAGTTCCTTACAGGTCTGGACGTATCTGTCGAACTTATTCCGGGTACCAATAACATACGAATCAAATGGGATGATGTATGGGACACCAACGGACGCATAAATTACAAGATTTTAATATCTGACACAAAGGGATTCACTCAGCCCCCGCCAATTCCGGATATTTTGGCAAGCGAGATAGGTAAACCGGAATCCAACGTCAGGGTCAACAGTGCCGAGAAAAAACTGGAATATGTATATACCCATGCTTTGCCAGGAAGAGAGTATTCAATAAAAGTTGTTCCTATGCCTAATGTCACTGTGGCATGTGTTACGGCGGAGGAGATTGAGCCGATCACGATAAAAACAGATATTCTTCTTAAGGCTCAGAAAGTAGGTTACACTAATGAAGGGGACACGATCTGGAAGCTTTTCTGGAATCCTATTGTCAAAGGGGATACCTTTACCCGGGTTGATTACGAGCTTTACCGTTATGTAAACGATGATCCTGAGGGTAAACTTTACAGGCTTATTCCTGAACTGGATAATTATCAGATTACAATCAAGAAAGGAGATACCAATACCTACAGTTTCAGGATTGACGCAAAGGCATATGTATCGGGCTCAGACGTACCGGTGGACTTCAGGTCCAATAATAGGGTGGAACTTAAGGAACAGATTCCTCAGCAGCCTCAGGCGCCTGAGATAGTGGACTATTTTCCTCCTGAGCATTCTGATTTGAGATATGAGGATTTATTAACTCCTTTTAGCGCATCAATCTTCTGGAAGCCGCCAAAAACAGGAGAAGGCCTCATTGATAATGACGTGACCTATGATATTTACCTGGTGGAAGACATAAGATATGTCCAAAACCCGCCATCAAACTACAGAATTGCTTCCGACCTGACTATAAGCGAAGCGAATATGATCAGAAGCAATGCTACCGGTGAGGTTATAGGTTACAGGTATAACCTGACGGGCTTAAAATCTAATTCAACATACTATTTCATAATATATGCCAAGAAGAATTATTTGGTAGCAAGCCCTGAAGAAGGGTATATGGTTACCATGCCATATATATCTAAACAATCTGTAAAAGTAATCATAACCAAGCCCGATTCGGGAGCGGACCGTCCTGTGGCTCCGGCTGCGCCGCCCTTCGGATTAAAGGTTAATGCAGACGGATCGGCCAGTGTTACTCTCACTGGAGCCACATTGGTGATGGATAAGAGATGGTATGCAGAATATGAAAGTGAAAACGGTAAATGGAAGGAAATCGAAAAGGATGCCTATGATCCTGACAATCCCCTGCACAAGGAAGTAGTATATCTGCCCGGGTGGTATGTCGTACCTCATGTTGTCAATTACAACGAAGCCCTGAATGTCATTCGAATGAGGAATAACAGGGATCCGGCATATATCGCTTACAGTGATTTATTCCCAGGTTCGGATATTACAGCTTTTGAAATCCCGCAGAAAAAGACTGCGATTCCTGACCTTAAGGATGACGAGAGTCAGACCTTCAGTTTTGAAATATCAGGACTAAAGGATAATACTTCTTATTTGGTGTGGATCACCATAGAGAATCAGAACGGAGTGTCTTCATATCCTTCGGATGCAATAATCGTAACTACCCCTGTATATCTTCCGGATCGTCCCATAACACCTACGGTGCCTGTCGACTTAAAAGGTATTGCTGCTTCCAGTTTTGTGGACCTTTTCTGGACATATACCACAGGCATGGATTACGAAATTAAGGGAGGAACCACAGATAAACTGGATCAGGCTACAATAACAAGACAGGTAAGTTATGAGGAAATAAAGAAAAATACCTTTATAAGAGTGGATTCCCTTGAAGCCGATACGGTCTATTATTTCTGGATAAAGGCAATAAGCACCCACAATGGTAAGAAAATTGAATCCGAATACAGCAATCCTTTGGTTATAAAAACTGAGGCTCACAAACCTCCCGCGGCTCCTACCGGATTCGGTGTAGATAACGGTCCCAACGGAGTTACCGAAAACAGCATAACATATATATGGAATGAGCTGGAAGGCCTGTCGTATTATTTAGAGATTGCTGAAAATTCAGACTTTACTGATTCCAACATGATTCAGGTAAATGGCGGAACTTATACGGCAAGCGGCCTGATATCAAACAGACGGTATTATGCAAGGCTTTATGCATACGACCCTAAAACAAAGCTTCGGAGTATGCCTACCCGAACTATTATGGTCATAACGAACAAAAGTAAAAGTGAGTATGACGGAAGCTACGACCTGGATGATCCTGTAACAGGTGACGGACTAAAAATCCCTGCCAAACTTGAAAACGGGGTATGGGTCGTATCTTCCCTGGGCGCTGATGCCCATGTTCTGGCCGAAAGAATACGAAACCGCTTTGAATCTATTGTAAAACTGGATCTTTCGGTTCCTCCGGAAAAAACATCGATTATACGGCTGGAATTAGGTTCTGTAGTAATCGATGCATTATCGGAAACAAAAAAGGAACTTTATCTTATCCTGCCCTGGGGAGAGTATACGATACGTCCTGGAACGTTCCATACTGATGAATATTTCAGGTTAAAATCAAAAAATAATAATTTGGGGTTAAGGCTGGAAACGATTTCACCTGCAAGCACATATAAACCCTCGAACACTATGACTATTATAACCCCGGTTACTGATTTCAGGTTTTCATATATAAACGGAAGCCTTATCAGTGCTATCAATCTTCCAATCAGGGTAGAGCTTCCCGTGGCAGGAATAACAAGCTACATGCAGGGACAGATTAAGACTTTTGCTTATAATTCAATGCAAGGCTGGTATAAGCTGCCTACTTATACCGATTACTCACATTCCCGTGTAATAGGGGAACTGGACAAGCCCGGGGCAGTCGTTGCCGCTACGGAGAGAATAAAGCCCCAGACAACAGTTCCGGCTTATATCAGGGAGAGCATGGATAGAATTCAAAAAATTTATGATTTAAAGAGTATAAAAGACAAGAACTTTAACCACAATGCATTAATGACACAAAAGGATGTGCTGAAACTTTTGTTTGATGTGATTGAGGCTGAATACAATGAGTATGACATAGTCCAAAAGGCTTTGAGCGCAGGATTTATAAATGATGCGGGAGAAGTTGACGGATCTTATGTCAGAAGGGATAAAGCCGTCGATCTGCTTATTCGATTATACAAATTCAAAACCCGCGAAAACCCCGTGCCTTCAAAGCCTGGAGTCTGGTCGCATTTTACTGATTTATCAAAAACCGACAGCAGATACTTAAACTCTTATAAAGTTGCACTTGAAATGGGTATAATTCAAGGTAATGCAACAAATTTGGCATATCCTGACAGAATGGTTACATTAGGAGAATTTCTGGCAATGCTTGAGAGAACATTGAGAATCTGCGGTGATTTGTGATTTTGAAAATTATTTACCATGATTGAAACTAAAAATTAAGAAGATACTAATAACAAAAGCTTCGCATGTGGATTTACATAATATTGAGAGGTGGAGTAATATGGGAGCTTTTGTTATTCGCGGGGGAAAGCCCTTAATGGGTTCTGCTTTGATTTCAAGTTCAAAAAATGCGATTCTCCCGATTCTTTCGGCATGTCTGTTAACAGAGGAAGAATGTGTTATCAAACAAATTCCCGGTTTGGATGATGTATCCGATATGTGCGAACTTATTTCCAACCTGGGAGCAAGTGTAAAAGTTAATGGAAGATCAAGAAAGATTACTGTATCAGCCCGGTCTCTCACTGGTCATACCGCAGGGTATGAATTGGTAAGCAGGCTCAGGGCATCTTTTTTGGTAACTGGTCCCTTACTTGCCAGGCTCGGAATGGCAAAAGTCGCATTGCCGGGTGGATGCCCCATCGGAAGCAGACCGGTAGATCTTCATCTCAAAGGTTTCGAAGCAATGGGAGCCATTATTGAAAAAGGGCATGGCTTTGTAGAAGCCTATTGTCCAGACAAGAAACTTCATGGAACCACTATTTACCTCGATTTTCCCAGCGTTGGCGCTACTGAGAACCTGTTGATCGCAGCTGTTCTGGCCGAAGGGAGAACGGTAATTGAAAATGCCGCTTCAGAACCTGAAATAGTTGATTTGGCGACTTTTCTCACTAAAATGGGAGCAAAGATATCCGGAGCCGGAACCGATACTATTACAATAGACGGTGTGGATAAAGTATATGGCGCTGAACATACAATTATGCCCGACCGTATTGAAGCCGGAACTTTTATGGTGGCAGCGGCTCTTACAGGAGGAGACATAACTCTAAAAAACGTAGTTCCCGAGCATTTAAAACCGGTAACGGCAAAGCTGAGGGAATCGGGGATGGAAATAATAGAAGGGAATGATACCATAAGGGTCAGAGGAATAAAAAGGCCTTCGGCTCTGGACATAAAGACTCACCCATTTCCCGGTTTTCCTACCGACATGCAGGCGCAGTTATCAGCCTATACCTGTTTTGCCGAAGGAACCAGCGTGATTGTGGAAACCATTTTCGAAAACAGGTTTATGCATGTAAACGAGCTTAGGAGAATGGGTGCGCAAATAAGGGTCGACGGAAGAACAGCCATCATTGAAGGTATGGAAACATTGCAGGGAGCCCAGGTGCGCGCTACCGATTTAAGGGCGGGTGCAGCACTGGTAATTGCAGGTTTGGCAGCTAAAGGTACTACGGAGGTTCTGGACATTCATCATATTGACAGAGGATATGAATTTATAGAGAATAAATTACAGAGACTGGGGGCGGATATACAAAGAATATCATAAATCCCCCTTATTGGATATTTTTACAAAGACAAATACAGCCGCAGGTCTTGGGAGGTCATACATTGAAAGAGGATAATAACCAGTACAGCTTTTTTGCTTTTTTATCCCGCATGAAACATATATACAGATGGAGTTTAATGCGGAATGTAAACAGGGAGAATATTATGGAACACAGCCTTCAGGTGGCTATGATAGCCCACGGACTGGCGGTAATAAATAACCGGATATTCAATGGCCATGCTGATCCGGAAAAAACAGCCCTGTATGCTATTTATCACGACAGCAACGAAACTATTACCGGTGACCTTCCCACACCTATCAAATACTATAATCCAGAGATAGAGGCATCATACAAAGGTCTGGAGGAAGTATCAAAACATAAGCTCCTCTCATTGCTTCCGGAAGCATTGAAGGAGGATTACCAAAAGATTCTGTTCTATGATGAGACAAGCCTTGAAGGAAGGTTGGTCAAGGCTGCTGACAGGATTTGCGCTTATATAAAATGCGTTGAAGAGTCAAAAGCCGGCAACGGAGAGTTTAAAAAAGCGGAGCAGGCAATATTGAAGAAGATAGAGAGTATGGACCTTCCCGAAGTGGATTATTTCATGAAACATTTTATGGAGAATTTCTCCCTTACTCTTGATGAGTTGAATTGACAAATGGGGCGCACAGTATGCACCCCATTTGTCATCCTGAGAGACGCGTTTGTTTCCTTAATGCCATTCTGAACGAGCAAAGCGAAGTTAAGAATCTTTACTCCAACAAAAGATTCTTCGCTAACGCTCAGAATGACAGGGGGAGTATGTCATCCTGAGCGTAGCGGAATTCCCCCCCTTATGTCATCCTGAGCGTAGCGTAGCGGAGTCGAAGGATCTTATACCGGTCTTCATCTCACGGGTCGCTCAAACATTTCAATAATGTTACCGTTTACAGGTATTTCCTCCCGAATCAGACCGGCTTATCTCAATGAAACCTTGCCCCCGCATATGATCGTTATACTACGCTCAGGAATGGCATAAGGGACTTAGAATGACATAAGGGATGTTCAGACTGAAGAAGTGAAAAATAAAAAAACGAGGTGATTATAAAATCATCTCGTTTTTACTGGTGACCCCAGGGGGACTCGAACCCCCGTTGCAGCCTTGAAAGGGCTGTGTCTTAACCTCTTGACCATGGGGCCATACTGGTAGCGGCGGTCGGAATTGAACCAACGACACCGCGGGTATGAACCGCGTGCTCTAGCCATCTGAGCTACGCCGCCATGTTTTCTTGCCGCGTTTCGTTTTCGCAACGCTATTACATAATAACAAAGACATTATTTACAGTCAAGAGTTTTTTCAAAAATTCTATGCTAAAAAGGGCCGTAACCCTTGATTATTTTTTTCCAACTGTGATATTCTATACACATTGATTTAAGCTGTTTAACATAACTGGGAGATATTGTGCATAAAAGCATATGCCATTACCTCTTGATAACACGGAGGAATATATGAAAAAAGAAAGATATGATTATAATGACTTACTAAAGATCATGTCCATGCTGCGTGCCCCCAATGGCTGTCCATGGGACAGAGAGCAGGACCATAAGAGCCTTAAACGCTATCTTATTGAAGAGGCGTATGAAGTATTGGAGGCAATAGATGAAGAAAATCCATCCAAATTATGCGATGAGCTGGGGGATTTACTGCTCCAGGTTGTGTTCCACGCTCAGATTGCCAAGGAAAACGGACAATTTGATATGGGGGATGTAGTACATGGCGTGTGTGCAAAAATGGTGAACCGACATCGTCATGTTTTTGGGGATGAAGAAGCCGAAACTCCTGATGATGTTATGGATATCTGGGAAAAGATCAAAAAGGAGGAAAAAGGGCTTACAACTCAGACACAGGCTTTGAAAGAAGTTCCGGGTAATCTGCCCGCGCTGATGAGAAGCTTTAAGGTACAGCAAAAGGCCGCTCAGGTGGGTTTTGACTGGGATAACGTAGATGATGCTATGCTTAAGGTGAAAGAGGAATTGAACGAATTGGAGCAGGCGTACAAAAGCGGAAACGAGGCATGTATTGAAGAAGAACTGGGAGATTTGCTGTTCGCAGTGGTAAATGTCTCAAGATTTCTGAAAGTACAACCTGAACTGGCGCTGACAGCTACTGTTAATAAATTTATCAGGAGATTCGAATATGTGGAACGCTGTGCCGCAGAGCAGGGGAAACAGCTTACCGACATGACTCTCAAAGAAATGGATGCCCTTTGGGACGATTCCAAGAGGCTGGAAAAGGAACAAGGGGAGTGTTGATATGCGTATAGATAAATTTCTTAAGGTCAGCCGTATTATAAAAAGAAGAACTTTAGCCAATGAAGCCTGTGCAAAGGAGAGGGTCACCATAAACGGCCGGGTTGCCAAGCCGGGGTCCGAGGTTAAAGTGGGAGATATTGTTGAGATCAGATTTGGAGATAAACTTACAAGACTTAAAGTGCTTAAGGTTACCGAGCATGTTAAAAAAGAAGAAAGTACGGAAATGTATGAATTGATTTAGGATAAACCGCAGTTTAAAGTATCAATAGCTTAAACTGCGGTATTTTTATGCCTTTTAAACGTACGGTAAATTTAATATCCGACAGGTAATATGGGGAAGAGCTTGTGCATAAGATTCAAGGGCAGGAATATTTTTCTTTTACAGGATGCTACCGCAGCCCTATAAAGTAACTTATATCTATCAATGGCTGAAAGGAGGTGCTGTTATGCCTGAGGAACGAATGAATTATGAACAGCGGGCACAGAATATCATACTTAAAGACAGAAGACGACTTATGATATCAGGAGTAAGGCACGTTGAAAGTTTCAACGAAGATTGCATCGTACTGGACACCGAATTGGGAATTTTGGTAATTCGGGGAATGGGTATGCATATCAACAAGCTAAATGTTGAAACATCTGAACTTGATGTGGAAGGCGATATTATTGCGTGCGAGTATGTGGATAACGGCGGAAATCAAAGAAAAGGGGGCTTCTTCTCGGGGCTTTTCAGATAGAGAGGCGGCTTAATATATGCAAAACAGTGTGACATATGAGTTGACGGTATTCGGTGGAGCCGGAGCGGCAGGAGTTATTATTGCCTTTCTTTATGATATGTTCAGGCTGAAACGGCGTATAGTAAGAACAAAAACCGCTATGGTCCACTTTGAGGATATAGTATTCTGGATAATTGCTGCAATAATATTTTTCTTATCGTCTTATGTGATCAGTAACGGTGAAACCAGGGCTTATTTTTATGTAGGCGCCTTTCTGGGAGGCGTTCTGTATTTTAGTGTTTTCAGCAGGCCCATTCTTTGGGCGTTGACCCTATTGATAAGATTGATCTTATGGCCATTTGTCAAGCTGATAAATTTATTGAAGCCTATTGTGGAGTCTTTAATCGGCAGAGTTATAAAGACAATGAAAATAATCAGGAACAAAGCCGCATTGGAAAGCTACAGGTTAAGCATTGATTTCAGACGCCTTTGCAATACATTCACAAAAAAATAGGATAAAAGTCCTAAAGGTCTTGTTACAATAATTGGTACCGTGGTATACTTCAATATAGACAAAATGGGTTTACTTAAGAAAAAGGGTTGGTGTGAAGTGGCGATACGCAAGACAAAAGAAGGCTGGTGGCTGACACCGCTTATAGTGATTGTACTTATTTATGCGGCATTCACTTTTACTTCCCAGTCTAATGATATATACATACTTAATCTGGAAATAAAACAGCTTGAACAAAAAATTGCCAGAGAAGAAGAAGAGAAGCAGAGGCTTATCAAAGAAAGAGATGAGATTAACAGTGATGAAAGCATTGAAAAAATAGCCAGGGAAAAGCTTGGTATGGTTAAAGACGGTGAGAGAGTTTTTGTAGACATAAACAAATAAGACGGCGGCCCAAAGGCCGCCTTATTTGTTTAGATCTCCCCATCTCTTTATAAGCTGTTTTACAGTTTTAATTCCTTAATAATGCTTTTTAATGTTTCGGCAGAATGATACAGTTGTTTCTGTTCATTCTCAGAAAGAGGCACTTCCAGAACCCTGTTAATACCGTTTCGGTCGACTACCGTAGGAACGCTGATGGCTACATCGGATATCCCGTATTGACCCTGCATGATGCTGGATACGGTCAAAATGGAGCGCTCATCACGCATTATGGCTTCAACTATCCGTTCCACGGCCAAAGCGACGGCGTAATAGGTCGCTCCTTTCGCATTGATGATTTCATAAGCTGCGTTCCTTACCTGATTATAAATTTTATCAAGTTCGTTGCAGTCCTTGCATTCTTTACACTGTGCGCAATAGACGTCGATGGGCATTCCGGCTATGGAGGTGAGACTCCATGCAGCCAGCTCGGTATCTCCGTGTTCACCTAAAATATATCCATGCACATTGCGGGCATCAACGCCTGTATGTTCTCCAATCAGGTATTTAAAACGGGCTGTATCCAGAACGGTACCGGACCCTAAAACCCTGTTTATAGGGAATCCTGACAGCTTCCAGGTTACATAGGTCAGAATGTCCACAGGATTTGTAACTACCAGAAGTATAGTATTTTCAGGGCTGTTATATTTAACAACCTCTGAAATGATAGATTTAAATACGGCAGTATTCTTATGAACCAGATCAAGGCGTGTTTCGCCTTCTTTCTGGTTTGCGCCTGCGGTAATAATTATCAAATCCGAATCCTTACTGTCTTCGTAACTACCCTGATATATTTTGACCGGTTTTGCAAAAGGCAGACCGTGGTTTAAATCCATTGCTTCCCCTCTGGCCTTTGTCGTGTTGATATCAATCAGTACCAGTTCGGAAAAAAGCCCGTTCAGCATAAGGGTATATGCGGTAGTGGACCCTACGTAGCCGGCGCCTATAACCGTAACTTTTTGAATTTCCTTTTTGTTCATGATCTCACTTCCTTGACTATTGTCCTCCGGAAACCAGTGATTGACATTTGTCCTCTTTCAAATTGAATATCGTTTCCTATTCCTTCCCGGAGATACAACTTTTGTTTATTAATATTTACCACAAAATAAAAAAGTATAACAAAAAAGGACGGCTTAACCGTCCTTTCAGTAAATGATTTATTAACCCTTCTTTGCTATTTTCGCCCAGGTGTCCTTCAATCCGACTGTCTTGTTGAATACGAGCGCGTCGGGTTTGGAATCTTTTGAATCTACACAGAAATATCCCATTCTTAAAAACTGGAACTTGTCCCCGGGTTTTGCATCCTTTAAAATCGGTTCAACTTTGCAGTCGTGTAATACTATAAGCGAATCAGGATTCAGATTATCCTTGTAATCTCCACCTTCAGGCACGTCTTCCGGATTTTCCACCTTGAATAACATGTCATACAGACGAACCTCGGCATTGATCGCGTGTTTTGCAGAAACCCAGTGTATGGTACCCTTAACCTTACGCCCGTCAGGAGACTCTCCGCCTCTGGAAGCAGGATCGTAGGTAGCTTTAACTAATGTTACATTGCCGTTTTCATCAGTTTCATAGCCTGTGCATTTTATGAAATAAGCGTTCTTTAAGCGGACTTCTCCGCCGGGTTTCAGCCTGAAATATTTTGGCGGAGGATCTATCATAAAGTCGTCCTGCTCAATATATATTTCTCTAGAAAAAGGCACTTTTCTGGTTCCTCTTTCGGGCATTTCGGGATTATTCTCAACATCAAACTCCTCGGTCAGATCTTCGGGATAATTTTCTATTACTACCTTTAAAGGCCTCAATACCGCCATTACCCGGTCAGCTATTTTATTGAGGTGTTCCCGTACGCAATGCTCCAAAAGCCCCCAATCAGCTACGCTGTTGGTTCTGGATACCCCTACCAAATCAATGAAATTCCTGATGGATTCAGGAGTGAATCCACGACGTCTCAATCCGCAGAGAGTAGGCATTCTGGGGTCATCCCAGCCCGAAACATATCCGTTTTCAACAAGTTCTCTGAGCTTTCTTTTGCTCATGACGGTATAGTTAATATTAAGTCTGGCAAACTCATATTGACGAGGCGGATTCTTAATTTCCAGCTTTTCCAGGACCCAGTCATACAAAGGCCTGTGATCCGCATATTCAATCGAACACAGGGAGTGGGTGATGCCTTCGATTGCGTCCTGCAGAGGATGCGCGAAGTCATACATGGGATATATGCACCATTTATCGCCGGTTCGGTGGTGATGTTCCTTTTTGATGCGATAAATGACAGGATCCCTCATATTTATATTTGGAGAAGCCATATCTATTTTAGCTCTCAAAACTTTTTCGCCGCTTTCGAACTCGCCGTTACGCATCCTTTGGAACAAATCAAGGTTTTCCTCTATAGATCTGTCCCGCCAGGGACTGTTTTTCCCTGGCTCGGTCAAGGTTCCGCGATACTCACGGATTTGGTCAACAGTTAGGTCATCTACATAGGCCAATCCTTTTTTAATGAGTTCTACGGCGTAATTATAAATTTGTTCGCTGTAATCGGAGCCGTAATAAACGCGGTCCCCGAAATCGAAACCCATCCATTTTATATCTTCGATTATGGCGTCTACATATTCTACGTCCTCTTTTGACGGATTAGTGTCATCAAAACGCAAATTACACTTACCGCCATATTTTTCGGCAATTCCAAAATCTATGCACATAGCTTTGGTATGGCCTATGTGAAGATAACCGTTAGGCTCAGGCGGGAAACGGGTGTGTACTTCTTTGACACGACCGGTTCTTAAATCCTCTTCAACTATTTCCTCAATAAAATTTTTTCTTTCCATTTCCTCCATAATGCTACCATACCTTTTACAGTAAAATTTAAATCCAAACTTATGTATGACATTTTGTGTAAATTATAATTGCTTTCATAATTATAAGACAACAAGCCGATAAAGTAAACCTAATGAATTTATCCTTATTTCAGGAACTTATGACCTTTACGTAAAACTTACGGTTCCTGGGTCCGTCAAATTCGCAGAAATAAATGCCCTGCCACGTTCCCAAAAGAAGCCTGCCTTCATTGATTATAATTGTTTGACTGGCTCCCACACAACTGGCTTTTAAGTGAGCCGTTGAATTCCCTTCGATATGAAGAAATTCTCTTCTGTCAGGGAAAGCTTTGTCAAGCCCTAATAAGAGATCATGAATAACGTCAGGATCGGCATTTTCATTGATTGTTATTCCGGCTGTCGTATGTGGGCAGTAAACTATGCATATACCGTTTACAATACCGCTTTTGGTTACAGCCTCCCTAACTTTGGAGGTAATGTTATAGAAATTGGTTCTCTCTGTACGAAGATTATACTCAAAAACCATGGCTTTTTCTCCTTATTTCGGCATAGTCCGTTTTTTTATTCAATTATATCATAAGTGGATATCATAAGTAGCCGCAGAAAGCGGCTACTTATGATCCAATTTTCCCGGTGGCTCGTTCTGAATCATTGATTTTGGTAACGCTACTGTGTTAGCTCTCCGCCTCTGTCCTGATGTGAGTCGGCGGAGCCGTATACCATGAGATCAAGGAACTGTTCGCCTCTGGCGCTGTCATTAATGTCGGACGATTGAATGACCTGTTCTTCGGCAGGACGTCTTTTCTTTTTATCCATTTTCATATCAGCAATGAACTTGTCAAGCTCTTTGGCGCAATCAATACAAAGCTTTGCATGGGGCAAAAGCTCAAGCCTTTTTAAATCAATTTCCTTTTTACAGTTTTCACAAATTCCGTATGTCCCATTTTCAATCTTTTTAAGAGATCTTTCTATTTCTGCGATTTCCTGCTCATGCAGTTTTTTTAAAGCCATTTGATGCTCAATATCAAACAATTCGCTGGCTACTTCCGAGGGGTGATTGTCATAATTTGAAAGTTCACTGCTCTCGTTGATATCATTATCTCCCAGCCTCAGATTTTCCATATCGTCCAGAATATCTTCACGGTTTTCTTTATGCTGTCTCAAAAGATGTCTGAAATGATTGTTTTTCCTTTCATCCATATCAATACGCCTTTCCCGTCTCTTTGTTGTTTTTATTATTGTTAATTATTAATATTTCACCTGACGGGATTAATAATTCTTTTATCATGGGCTATTCGCCGATAATTTTTATAAGAATGCGTTTGTTGCGTCTGCCGTCATATTCTCCGTAAAAAATTTGCTCCCATGGTCCAAGATCCAGTTTGCCGTTTGTAACCGCCACAACCACCTCACGACCCATTATTTGCCTCTTTAAATGAGCATCGGCATTATCTTCAAACCCGTTATGGGCATATTGTGAGTAGGGCTCTTCAGGAGCCAGCTTTTCGAGCCATTTTTCAAAATCAGCATGAAGTCCTGGTTCATCATCATTAATAAATACGCTGGCTGTAATATGCATAGCATTGACTAAAACGAGACCTTCTTTGATCCCGCTTTCCTGAAGGCTTCTTTCCACTTCAGGAGTGATATTCAGGTATGCCCGTCTTGTGGGAGTATTTACTGTGATTTCTTTTCTGTATGATTTCATTTGTGTACCATCCTCTCTATTGTTAATGATTTAATAAAAAACTATAATTGGTTTTAGTAGTTTAGCCGATAAAATCTATGGTAACCGGTAACAAAACCGGATAAAAATTGTCATCCTGGTTGCAGCAGAGGAAAATAGTCGACATAATATACAAGATAACCGTATATTTATACAAATATCGACAAACAGCTTTGCAAAACTTATATTTATAATTATAATATACAATAATTATTATATTATATAGTATTTAGTTTTAGAGGATAACCGGATGAAGCTTTTACGTAAGACAAAGCGAATCATTACTTTTCGTTACATTAGCTGGATCATATATTTTATTTCTTATGCAGTGATGCTGTTGATTTCTATTGCACCTCTTATTGATAAAAATGCTGATATGTTGACTGCAGACCCTGATTTCTTTTACTGGTTACTGCGTATATTAACGGTGTCGATCGGTCTGAACTTTATCTTGCAATATTTTATTTTCAGAAGAAATGACGAAGCATTCTTTGAGTTTGATAAATCTATAAATGATCTGCAAATCGAAATCTTTTCCTCAGAAGAAGCATCAAAAAAAATGGACATGATGACCTTATCCACGGCTTTGAATTATGCCCTCCAAAAGCTTAAGGAAAAGAATGAAATGCTAAAGGATGAAATGGAGAAAAATATAAGGTTATCAGAAAATATATCTGAGTTTTACAGACAAATGAAAACTCTCAGAGACGCTGAACTAATTTTTGATTTTTTCGAATATGATGTCAATGGTTCATATTTTACTTTCATTTCAGGAATGATAACCGCTTTGTCTGCTGAAAATGAAGCTACAGAAATCACCGCGGAAGATCTTTTTGAAAATTTCCAATTCAGCATTAAATTAACCGATTATTACAGCCATGTTGAAAGATGCATTAAAGAAGAATGCGACATGAATTTTGAATGCAGTGTAAAAGGAAAAGACGGTGATATTCACTGGCTGAAATTCTGGGGACGACCGACACAGGACAAAACAAGGATAACCGGAGCAGTTACTGATATCACAAGAGAAGTAAATATCCGTATCGCGGAAAAGGAACGTATCATTCACGATAATATTACCGGTTTTTACAACCGTAACGCTTTATCCGAAGTTGGCGGGAAAGCAATAGCCGAGTGTAAGGAAGATGAGCATGTAGTATTTGTTTACATAGGTCTTACAAAGTATCAGGAATTTCAGGAACGTTTCGGAATGGTCTCAGGAAACAACTATATACGTGTGTGTACTGAGGTCATGAAAAAATTCATAACAGAAAATATGATTCCTATCAGATGGTGGGGATCTGATTTTCTCGTTATAGTGAAAGGTGTAAAAGACATAAAAGTATTTGAAAAAGAAGCCGTTGCCGTAGCCGAAAAGATAGGGAAATACGTAGGCGAGGTAGATGGGATAGCGGTTACTTTCCCGATGGTTATGGGTTATGCCGTTTCAAAGATACATGGCAATACACCCTCGGAGCTGATTGAGTTTGCTGCGTTTGCGGAACATGAAGCACTCAGGGAAGTGGCGATTAGTCCCAATGAATTTAACTATGAGCGTTTTGAACAATCTCATAAGGCAACTCTGAGACGAACCTTGATTAAAGATATCATTGATTCAAATCAATTGACCGTCGTATTCCAGCCGATCGTGTCTTTACGTAATGGGGAGCTTTTCGGTTTCGAGGCATTGTCCCGACCCACGAATCCTGCTTATAAAAATATAATAGAGTTGATAGATGATGCTGAGACATCAGGCCATTACGTAATATTGGAAAGAAGAATGATTTATAATGCCCTTGACGCTTATATGGCCCGTGCCCCAAAGTTTAAGAATCATTATCTGTTCATTAACACATCACCAAATTCGACCCTTGATGAAAAAGATTATAACGATATCAGAGACAGATATTTGAACCATATGAAGGTAGTTTTTGAAGTTGTCGAGAGAAACCGTATGGATACTGATGATATAAATCTCAGAAGGTCTTTAGTTAAAAAAGCCGGAGCCAAATTTGCCCTGGATGATTTCGGATCGGGATATTCGAACCATTTGGCGCTTCTGGCCCTCGAACCCGATTTTATTAAGATTGACAGGGAATTGGTCAGAGGGATCAATGAAGACTTAAGAAAACAGCATATGCTTGAAGATATAATCAGCTACGCCCGCTATCGTGGTGCCCGTGTTCTGGCCGAAGGAGTGGAGACCCAGGAAGAGCTTGAAACTCTATGCCGCATGGGTGTGGATTACGCACAGGGTTTCTTCATGGGATTGCCGGATACAACAATAACCGAGCCGGATATAAAGGCAAAAAGAATTATTAAAGGAATCATCCGGAACAAAAATATTGATTTAAGGCAATTGTATATTTTAATGGAAAAATCCCTCGCTATAATAAATGAATATTATGCAATGCGTCTCTCTGTTATTGTTTACCTGATGATAAAGTTGGGTAGACGCCTTAATATCGATGAGGACAAGTATTCAAAATTAATTATCACAACTATATTCCATGAAGCGGGAATTCTTTTCACCGGCTGTAAAGACGGCATTTCACCGGAGGACAAAGAAAAGAGTTATAGTATTATTGCATATCTGCTGTTCAAAGAGTTTTCCCATTGTCCTGATTTAGCAGGAATTATTCTATACCATAATAATGAATATGGCAGTAACAGAATTATCGGCGATATTCCCGTTCCGGACGAAGCATATCTTCTGTCCATGGCGGTCGACATTGCCGAAGTTATAGTAAACAACAGGAAAAAAGATATTAATAAAAAAGTTGCTGAAAGAATCGCGGAAAAGAACTATAAACCGGAGTATAAAAAGATATTGGAACAGTTATATGAAGAAAACTTAATAAACCGTATTGTAACCGGCGAGTACAGGGCCGAACTGCTGTCGTATGTAGAATCGATAAAACTAAGCAAGGCCGAAATAATGAGTTTACTGAGAACTCTTGTGTACGCCGTAACCTTCAGATCTCCTGATAACTTTTCTCATGCCAGAACAATGGAAATAATAGTTGATCTGATGGGACAAATAACGAAGCAGAACTGGAACACTATGGAAAAGGTACGTGCCGCGGCTCTGTTATACAATATCGGTATACTCACTTTTGATGAAAGATCCTTTGAAGAAGCCAATTCTCCACTTGAGCTTCACAATTTGCTGACCGAAGCCGTTAAAAGAGTGAATATGATCTTTAAGGAAGCAGAACTTGTAGATATCGTGAGTATGTTTGATGTCATGATCGGAGCCGAGATATTACCGGAAAATCATATGCTTACGGTCAAGGATATAATAAGCGGAGCGAATATGATTAAACTGGCAGATGTTCTGGCTTCGCTTATGGATCAAAAATCTCAGGATTATGATGTTTCATGCAGAAATATTCTGGCCGAACTTAAAGAAATAAGTAAAGAAGAAGATATGCAAATTTCCATGATTGAACTGATCGAAGAATACATTGAGGATATTGAAGCCCGTGTGAAATCCAGTCAGGTGAGTTTCAGAAAGCGTTATCAAAATGTGATTTCTGAGTATGAAAGGCTCAGGTCGTTTGATTAAAGTTTTAAAAATAAGGGAATAGTTAATATATAACTGTTTTTTCACAAAAGGCCTGAAAATAAAGGCTTCCAACCTCTGTGTTTTGACTTTTGCCTGCCGTTGATGTATACTGAATGTATTAATAATTATCTTATTTCCTGAAAAATCACGTTAAATGACTTAAAGAAAAAGCTCCATACATACATTTTGTTATTTATCGCGCTCAGATGATAAAAAATCAGGCGAGAATATTGTGTATATGTATGATAAAAGGAGCAGTAAATATTATGTTCAGTATAGGTGATAAAATCGTTTATCCGATGCACGGCGCAGGAATAATTGAATCCATAGAGGAAAAAGAAATTCTTGGCGAAAAGAAAAGGTATTATGTAATGAAAATGCCTTACGGAGACATGAAGGTTATGATTCCTGTCAACAATGTCGAAGGCATTGGGATAAGGGATGTCATAGACAAAAACGATGCTGATAAAGTATTTGAATCGTTGAAAGAAAAGTGTGAAGTGCAAACGTCGAACTGGAATAAAAGATATCGTGAAAATATGTCTAAAATAAAAAGCGGCAACATATTTGAGGTTGCTGAAGTTGTGAAGAGTCTTTTAACAAGGGAGAGACGAAAAGGCTTGTCCACCGGTGAACGGAATTTGCTGAACAGCGCCAAACAGATTCTGATAAGTGAATTGGTTTTGGCAAAAAACATGAACCCAGTGGATGTTGAAGATATAATCAATGAAAAAATATCAACATGATATTGACTATTCAAAGGGAGTTTATATGCTGGAGAAAATCTTAAAATATGCGTTTGGGCTTACAGGAGCTTTAACGGGTATATCTCTGGTAAGATTATTGATGATTCAAAACGGTATGAATGTACATCCAGGTACTTTGTATGAGATTGGGCTGTATATTGTCGCAGCTGTTATTCTGGGTATCGGGATGTATTTTCTTGGAGATAAAGTTATTACCATTTCGGCAGGAATTGTTGACAAGATAGAAGAATATCTGCAAAAAATCACGTTGTATGAACTGATGATAGGAGCCTGCGGCCTTATCGCAGGATTAATAATTGCCAATCTTATTTCAATCCCTATCGTAAAAATAGAATTGATTGGAGTTCCTCTCTCGATATTGCTGAATATTCTGTTTGGGATTTGCGGTATCTATTTTACTGTTATAAAAAAGAACGAAAACATATTCGATGGAGCTTTGAGCAGGAAGAAGACCACAAAAACAGGCGGAGTTAAGCTATTGGATACCAGTGTCCTTATAGACGGCCGTATTCTGGATCTAAGCCGGACAGGCTTTCTGGAAGGGGAGCTCGTTATTCCTGGCTTCGTGTTGGAAGAGCTTCGCCATCTGGCCGATTCGTCCGATGATATAATCAGAGCAAAAGGACGCCGGGGACTTGATATTCTAAATATGCTGAAAAGTGATGCAAGATTTCCCATAACGATAGACAATACGGAAAAAGATTCACAAGTTGAGGTAGATGAACAGCTTTTATCAAGAGCAAAGGAATTAGGGGCAAAAATCATTACCAATGACTATAATCTGGGGAAAGTCGCGGCAATCAGGGGTATAGAGGTTCTTAATATAAATGATCTGGCCAATTCCATGAAGCCGATAGCAGTATCCGGAGAAGAAATGACGATCCGTATAGTTAAGGAAGGCAAAGAAAGTGGTCAGGGTATAGGCTATCTGGATGACGGAACCATGGTTGTGGTCGAACAGGCTTATAAATATAAGGGTCAATTGGTTGATCTGGTTGTGGTCAGCGTTCTTCAGACATCTGCCGGACGTATGATATTCGGTAAATTGAAAAATGTTCATCTCTCTTTGGCAAATTCAGCCTGTGAATAATGCAGAAGGAGATAATATGGCTGAAATCAATAATATGACTGGAGTTAATTCTTTAAGGAAAGATAAAGGCGCCATAGGCGCCATTATTGTGGCTGCGGGAAA
>Ga0134103_1001218_pt1 | contig 24986 bp, 25 predicted proteins | sample 14_taG_2_FD_94445 | JGI IMG/M metagenome (GOLD analysis project Ga0134103, IMG submission 94445) | Switchgrass degrading microbial communities from high solid loading bioreactors in New Hampshire, USA - 14_58_20_212_A1 metaG | ecosystem: Engineered > Bioreactor > Semi-continuous > Anaerobic >...
AATCTTGTAGTATCATTATACATGGAAGTCATCCTTTCTGTGTTATAGTGTTTTTTTTCCAAATTTTATTTTAACACAGGATGACTTCCTTTTCTATTTACACAAAATATTTTACACTATCCATATTTAAATAAGATATTAAGTGAATACTTCTATATTAGATTAAGCAACATATAGAGAATATATCAGATCAAGTACTTAATTAAATATTCTTCATGCTGCTTAATCAAACACTAGAAGAATTATCCTTTAATACTCCTTTAGTGCAATTTGTTATTGTAATGTAGTGTATAAAATAATAACTTGTATAATTTTTGGTTTGGGTAAAATTAAGCTGTAGTTCCACTTACAACATTTTCTAAGTAAGAAAAAAACATATTCCCATTACCCTGATAGAATAAAATCTGTTATTAACACTTAACAAAGGGGTGGAAATATGTCTCGTAAGAACTGTATCTTAAAATACCTTAATTATGAAAATAATAATATCATTTATAGCGTAATTAGTTCAAATCTACTCTTATTACCTAAACTAACGTATCTAAAATAAATACTTATTTAAAACTAAAAAAACAACCTATCCTTCATCATTAATATGGGTTTACCTTTATTCTCCAAGACATAATTAATTTAAACTTCCTGAATATCTTTGTTTTGACAAGTTTAAATAATGGTGAGACTATTGATATCGTTGAAGACAAACGGTTAAAAAGTCTTACTAGTTATTTCCATCGTTTCTCAAGAAAAGCTAGATTAAAGGTTAAAGGTTTTATCATCGATATGTAATAGCCTTATATCTTGCTAATTAAATCGCTTTTCTCGTGCTCTTAATAATACCAAAATTGAAGTTATGATTAATATCTCTATATATTTTCATATATTTAAAGGTATATGATGGCATTAGAAGGGATAAACAATATAATCAAAGTCCTAAAGCGACTAGTGTTTAGATAGCGAACATTTTATCACTTTAAAGTAAGGATATTACTTGCAAACAAACTTAATAAGTTCATTAAATACAAAAATCAGGTTTAAGCAAAACTGCTAAACCTAGTTTATTAGGTTATTGGAAATTATTTATCCACACTACTTAACAAAAATATATATAAATAATAGAGCCATTAGGTTGTTCCTAATGGCTCTTTAATATTCTAAAACGCAAAATATGTTTTTGCATTACAGTAACAAATATCTTCAATTATCTTTTTTAATAAATCCTCATCATTAGGATATAAACCATGTTCTACCCATTCACCAATGATGTTACATAAAAGTCTTCGAAAATATTCATGACGTACATAACTTAAGAAACTCCTTGAATCGGTTAACATACCTACAAACTTACTTAAGAGACCGACATTCGCTAATGTTTTGATTTGCTTAGTCATGCCATCAATGTGGTCATTAAACCACCAAGCACTCCCGAGTTGCATTTTCAAAGGAATCTTACCATCTTGAAAACTTCCCATTAAAGTTGCGAGGATGTCAAAATCATTCGGGTTAAGTGAATATAGGATGGTTTTTGGTAAACTATCTTGTTGTTCTAGTTTATCAAGAAATCTTTGTAAATTATGGATATTGACATTAACATTAATAACATCAAATCCTGTATCAGGTCCTAATTCGATATATTTCTTCGTATTAACATTTCTAAATGCTGCCATATGGAGTTGCATCACCCAATTCCGTTTAGCATACTCTTTACCTAAAAAAACCATGATGTATGTTTTATATTTTGCTACTTCTTCGTCAGTTAACCTATTTCCATTTAACGCTTTTGTTAATATTTCATCAATTTCTAATTCGCAATAATCAGCATACATCACCGTTTCTAAAGAGTGGTCCGAAAGTTTACAACCATTTCTCTCAAAATAATCAAGACGATTTATCAATGCTTGTTCTAAATTAGTATGATTTGTTATTTTTATACCAGTAATGTCACTTAGTTTATTTATATAATCGCAATACCCAGTTCTTTCAATATATATTACTCTATCTGGTCTAAATGTAGGTAAAACTTTAATTTTATTATATTCATTCTTAAGTTTTTGATGATACTCTAAAGTATCGATGGGATCATCAGTAGTACATACAATCTCTACCTTACTTCTTTCTAAGAGTCGTCTTGGTGTAAACTCATCACTTTGTAACAATGAATTACAGGTATCGTATATTGTTTTCGCATTTTTAGGCGTAAGTACCTCATGGATATTAAAGTAACGTTGTAACTCTAACATTGACCAATGTAGTAAGGGGTTACCAATCGCAAAAGGTATGACTTCTGCCCATTTCAAAAACTTATCATAAGGTCTACTATCACCAGTAATATATTTTTCGTCAATCCCATAGGCGCGCATTAAGCGCCACTTATAATGATCACCAGTTGCACCTTTACCTAACCATAACTCCGTAATATTTGTAAACTTGTTGTTTTCATATATTTCTTTAGGATTTAAATGACAATGGTAATCAATAATAGGTAATTTTTCTGCATACTCATAGTAAAGTTTTTGGGCAGTTTTACTATTTAATAAAAAGTTTTCATCAAGAAATTGTTTCACCACTTAACTCCCCTATACAAATTATTCTTAATATACGAAAAGGATAACAAGACGTTATCCTTTTATACTTTAAGTAATGTTTTCAATTGTTGGTCGATTTCTTTAAAGATATTGATGACTTGCATATTAGTCCGAAATCGACTTGGTTCTTCATTATAGTTACGTTTAATATGTCTACTTATAGGATAGACAAGATTTCTTGTTTTAATAATATTTATATCTTTAGGATATAATTCTAACATTTTTTGAATCGCAAAATGAGCCTTTTCCCCAATACAAATCACTGTATCTAAATCTTTAACAACTGTTTTTAGCCGTTCAAGATTAGCAGGTTCATTTATCATCGCATATTCTACATAATTTGGGTTATTGCTTGGCTTGTCGATTGGCCAAATAAGGCAATATTGTGCATAGTTTGTATAAGGAAAAATCGTTGGGTAGTGCTTATTCAACCTAACTAACAAGTCATTGACTTGTTGTTTAAAACGATATAAAGGTTGAGGAGATATTGGCTTCATATAACTAAATATGAAGCCAATATCTTTTATTACCCGTTGAGTTATCATCGTTATCTTAATTATTTTTGTAATTTTTCTTTTACAGCAGCTTGAGCAGCAGCTAAGCGTGCGATTGGTACACGGAATGGTGAGCAGGATACATATGTTAATCCTGTACGATGGCAGAATTCAACAGAGTTTGGTTCGCCACCATGTTCACCACAGATACCTAACTTGAGGTTTGGATTAGCCATTTTACCTACTTTAACAGCATGTTCTACTAATTTACCAACACCATTTTGGTCTAATACTTGGAATGGATCCTTTTCAAAGATGCCTTTATTGAGGTAATCATTTAAGAATTTATGGCTATCATCACGTGAGAAACCAAAGGTCATTTGTGTTAGGTCGTTTGTACCGAAACTGAAGAAGTCAGCAACACTACCAATTTCATCAGCTAAGATTGCACCACGAGGTGTTTCAATCATTGTACCAACAGTGTATGGTACAGAGTCACCTTTTTCAGCAAATACTGCATCGATTTCCTTAACAAGGATGTTCTTAACAAATGTGAATTCATTCTTGTCAACTGTTAATGGAATCATGATTTCTGGTGTAACATCGATGCCTTCTGCTTTTAATTCAAGTGCAGCAAGCATGATAGCACGAACTTGCATTGCGTAGATTTCTGGGAAGGTTACAGCTAGACGGCAACCACGATGACCTAACATTGGGTTGAATTCTTCTAGACCTTCTGCACGTCTCTTGATTTCATCAAGTGTGAGGTTCATTTCTTTTGCGATTACTTCCATTTCAGCATCTGTCTTAGGTAAGAATTCATGTAATGGTGGGTCTAAGAGACGAACAGTAACTGGTAAGCCTTGCATTACACGGAAGATTTCTTTGAAGTCTTCTTTTTGGAAGCCAAGAATCTTGTCTAATGCGACTTTACGTTCTTCTAATGTGTTAGAAAGAATCATCTTTCTTACTTCAAAGATGCGGTCTTCAGCAAAGAACATGTGTTCTGTACGGCAGAGACCGATACCTTCAGCACCTAAGTTTAGAGCTTGTTGAGCATCTTTTGGTGTATCAGCATTAGCTCTTACCTTTAAGCGTCTTACTTCGTCTACCCAACTCATGAATTTCGCATATTTCTCAGAAACAACTGTATCTACAGTTGGAATATGACCTAAGTAAACATTACCTGTTGTACCGTCGATGGAGAGGAAGTCGCCTTCTTTAATTACTAAATTACCACAGTAAGCAACTTTATTTTCTTCATCAACTTTGATGTCGCTGCATCCAGCAACGCAGCATTTACCCATACCACGAGCAACTACAGCTGCATGGCTTGTCATACCACCGCGGCTTGTTAAAATACCGACAGCGCTGACCATACCTTCAATATCTTCTGGAGATGTTTCAAGACGTACTAAGATAGCATCAATACCTTGAGCTTTAGCTTCTTTAACATCTTCAGCAGTGAAGTATACACGACCGCTAGCAGCACCTGGAGATGCAGGTAAACCTTTAGCAATTGGTTTATGTTCTTTTAATGCTTTTGGATCGAATGAAGGGTGTAATAATTGATCTAATTGTTTAGCATCAACTCTTAAGATAGCTTCTTCTTTAGAAATTTTACCTTCTTCAACCATATCAACAGCAATGTTAACAGCTGCTGTTACTGTACGTTTACCGCTACGTGTTTGTAAAATGAATAATTTACCTTCTTCAATTGTGAATTCGATATCTTGCATGTCCTTGTAATGATCTTCAAGGATGTTCATGATACGTACGAATTCTTTATATACTTCTGGTTGATCTTGTTCTAATGCTGCAATTGGTTTTGGTGTTCTGGCACCACTAACAACGTCTTCACCTTGAGCATTGATTAAGTATTCACCAAAGAGTTGCTTGTCGCCGTTTGCTGGGTTACGAGTGAAAGCAACACCTGTACCACTCTTGTCACCCATGTTACCGAAGACCATGGATTGAACGTTTACGGCTGTGCCTAAGTTGTGTGGAATATCGTTTAATTGACGATAAACGATAGCTCTTGGGTTGTTCCATGATTTAAATACTGCTTCAATAGCAAGATATAATTGTTGCATTGGATCTTGTGGGAAGTCTTCTCCAAGTTCTTTCTTATATAATGCTTTGAATTCTAAAACGATGTTCTTTAAGTCTTCTTCGGTTAAATCAAGGTCTGATGAATAATGTTTTTCTTCCTTGATTCTGTCTAAGATTGCTTCGAATTTGCTTGAGCTAACTCCCATAACAACGTTAGAGAACATTTGAATGAAACGGCGATAGCAGTCATAAGCGAAGCGTGGGTTGTTTGTTTTGCTTGCCAAGCCTTGGACACTAATGTCGTTTAAACCTAAGTTTAAGATTGTGTCCATCATCCCTGGCATGGAAACGGGTGCACCAGAACGTACGGATACTAATAATGGATTTTCAGGGTCACCGAATTTTTTACCTGTTTCTTTTTCGAGATTAGCAAGTGCTTCATTTACTTCTTGTTTTAATTCGTCCCATAATTTTTGACCTTTTTCATAGAATAAATGGCAAGTTTTAGTTGTAATCGTGAAGCCTTGTGGTACGTTTAAACCAATGCCTACCATTTCGGCAAGATTGGCACCTTTACCACCAAGTAAAGCTTTACCTAAACCTTTGCCTTCTTTAAAACTGTAAACGTTCTTCATAAATCATTCTCCTTCTACGCGATTTGATTTTATTTTGCTAAAAATATTCACCTTATTATTATTTGATATTTTTAGAAATTTTAAAATCCACGCTCTAAATATTTATTATATAATCACAAGTTGTCGCCGTCAAAACTTGTGATTCCCGAATATTATTATATAATGTTAAAAACACTACAAGTTATATTATATAAACTTTTCCATTTATTGTAAACATTAACACTACAATAAAAGCGCTTTCTTTAGCGAAAAATTGATTATCAAGTAATATCAATGTTTTTTACTAGTTTAACCATTTTTCTTCTTATGTTTACATGTTATAATAACTCTAATTTAAATAGTATCATTTCGGGAGGAAATTATGTTTAACCATGACCCCTTATCCTATCCATATCCTTCAAGAAGAAATGCCGTATATTCCAAAAATGGCATGGTTGCTTCTAGTCACTCGTTCGCTAGTCAAGCTGGATTAACGATTCTTAAAAAAGGTGGCAATGCTATCGATGCTGCCATCGCTACGGCGGCTTGTCTAACCGTTCTTGAACCAACCTCTAATGGTCTTGGTGGTGATTGTTTTGCACTTGTTTGGTAAAAGGATAAGTTGCATGGTCTTAATGCCAGTGGTTATGCTCTAAGGAAGATCTCCATTCAAGCATTAAGAGAACGTGGCTTAACAGAAATCCCTCGGTATGGTTTAATTCCTGTCACAGTACCCGGACAAGTTGCTGGATGGATGGCTTTATCAAAACGCTTTGGTAAATTAGCACTAAAAGAAGTTCTCCAACCAGCCATTATCTATGCCTATGAAGGTTTTCCTGTATCTCCCACTGTAGGATATTATTGGCAAAAGACTTTCAATATATACAAAAAAAATTGATCGGTGATGAATTCTCTTCTTGGTTTAAAACATTTGCTCCTTTAAATCGTGCACCACATATTGGAGAAATAGTTACTCTAAAAGATCATGCCAGAACCCTTGCGTTAATCGCTGAGACAGATGGTGAAGCTTTTTAACGCGGCGAAATTGCCGATAAAATCGCTGCTTTTTCTCAAAAATATAATGGTTTCATCACCAAGGAAGACCTCATGAATTATCAACCAGAATGGGTAGATCCGATTAATACCGAGTATAAAGGTTTCAATGTTTGGGAAATACCCCCTAATGGGCAACTGTTAGTTGCGTAAATGGCATTGAATGTTTTAAAACATGATACATTTAGCGAAAAAGATCATGTCGATACCTACCACCTGCAAATCGAAGCATTAAAACTGGCATTTGCTGATGCCGAAAGATATTTAGCTGATATAAACTACATGGAATATACAGTGCAGGAACTCTTGAGTGAATCCTACGCCAAAGAAAGACGAAAACAAATTCAACATTACGCCATTACTCCTACATGTGGAACACCACCCAAAGGTGGAACGGTTTATTTTGCGACGGCAGATAATGAAGGTAACATGGTATCCTTTATCCAAAGTAACTATATGGGCTTTGGCTCTGGTATCGTTATACCTAACACCGGTATTGCTTTACATAATCGTGGCCATAACTTTTCATTTGACGAAACATCTCCTAACGCTTTAGGACCATTAAAGAAACCTTATCATACACTATCCCAGGATTCCTTACCAAAAAGAACATTCCGATTGGTCCCTTTGGGGTTATGGGTGGTTTTATGCAACCACAAGGTCACCTTCAAGTTATCATGAACACCATTGATTTTAACCTAAATCCGCAAGCTAGTTTAGACGCTCCCCGCTTCCAATGGGTTAAAGGAAAACAAGTACTAGTAGAACCGAACTTTCCAACGCACCTAATCACTGCCCTTGAAAACCGAGGACATCAAATTAGTATTGAACATGACGTAGGTACATTTGGAAGGGGGCAAATAATATGGTGTGACCCAAAAACAGGTATATATGTTGGTGGAACAGAAAGACGCTGTGATGGTAGTATTGCTTGTTGGTAACAAAAAACCCAAAAGTTTAACGACTTTTGGGTTTTTGCTCTAGTTCAATATTTTACATGATACATTAGTTTTTTATAGTACTAAAAGCATAGGAAAATTACCTTATCAAACTAAAATAAATTATTACTTAAAATTCATTATTTATTGCTTCTCTTATTAAAATCTTCATCAATATCTTTTTTCCAATCCTCATTCAGTTTGTGCAAAATACGTAGTTCTAGAATTGCGTCGTTAAGTACAGAAAAATTAATACTAGTACCATCAGCGTCGGCATGATAATTAGCTGCACGAGTAGGTGCTATACCAAGGTCTGATGCTTGTTTAATCGCATCCATGTTTGCACCTAAAAAGATAAATTCCCATTTGTCCTTTTCAATACGTTCGTTAATCATATGCCTGATTTGTGGATAGGTAAACTCCCTACTCGCATTCTCATATCCATCTGTAATGATCACAAAAATAACTTGACCTGGGCGATTTTCATATAATATGGAAAGATGATTACTATAAATTGTCTTAATAGTTTTTCCAATCGCATCTAGTAATGCTGTACTACCTCTTGTGTAATACTCTTTTTCAGTTAGTAGGTTAATATTTTTAATATTTACGCGATTATGGATTACTTCATATTCATCATCAAAGAGAACTGTTGTAACTACTGCTTCTTTTTCTAACTTTTTCTGTTTTTCTAAAAAACTATTATACCCTGAAATCGTCTCCTTTTCTAATCCTGTCATTGAACCACTCCGATCTAAGATAAATACAATTTCAGTCAAATCATTATTCATCTTTATACCTCCCTTAAATTATTCAACTTAAGTATAACTCATATCAAAATAAAAAATGTCGCCTGACAGGCGACATTTAACAACCTAATAGTTTTTCATTAAGCATAAATAAAATCTCATTTATGGCGTATATATCATATTCACCTTTCTCGATAAAGTAACGTACTACCATATCCATTACCGAACTTCTCGATAATGAATAACCGGCTTTATTTAACAGCTCTTCAGTTTCCTCAATACTAAGCCTTAGTGCCAAGGCTAAGGCGATGACTGTGACTTTTTTAGGCTGATAGAAGCGATTGTTTCTGATTTTCGAGAAATGCTTGCGATCTATATTCGCTCGCTTATATACTTCGACATCTGTCATTCTTTTCTCATCAATTAACCTAAGCAACATTTCGGTAAAGGTTTCATCGATATTATTTATTACTTCTTCAATCTTCTCATCCAAAGCATGAGGTATTAACATCTTATGCAGTGTTAATAATTCAAGACCAGTATCAATATAATCTTGTAAGATTGGGTCTAACTGGTCAACATAACGTTCTTTATCAGGAATATACAGAAACACATTAAGATCATGATTAACTAAGTATTCTCTTGTTTTTTCTCTAATAATGCTTAGAATTTCATGCTTATCCAAAATGAAATTAAAAGTATCGATAGGTATGAGAATACTTTCCATCTGATAATCTTCCACAAATGAAAAAATATCATTTAAAACTACTTCTAGTTCTTCCTTATCATTGATAGAACTCTTATTAGTCTTAATAGCGTACTTACAATCAACAATCGCATCGCCTAATTCATCTTTATATGATGTTATCACGATGTTACTATCATAAAGTTGATTATTAACAACTACACCATCAAACTTACGATAATCATAAAAATTGTCAATATAATATAACGTCATACTTACCCCACCTAAAGAAAATTAGTATTCTTTATCTAAGTTAACAACATACTTATAGCGCTTATGTGTTATATAATAACTTAGATTATCAAATATCTCATCTGCAACTAATTTATTGGTAAAATCGCTCATACCCGCTACATGGGGTGATAAAATGACATTGGGTAATTCGTGGAATGGGTATTTAGAAGGTGGTGTGACGCTATTTTTTGTAGGATATTGATACCATACATCTATCGCCGCACCTTTTAGGGTATTATTCTTTAACGCATCGTAGAAGTCAGCTTCAACGATTAATTCACCTCTACCCACATTGACAAGATACTTATCTTGCATCTTACTTAAGATGTTTTTATCGATGATCCCTTTCGTATCCTTTGTGAGTGGTAATGATATAAATACTATATCGGCATTTAGACATACTTCTTCAACACTATCATAAAAAGTCCATTCGTGATTATTTACGATCTTCTCCTTATATCTTGATAGTGTTACGAAATGAGGATTATACGGTTCAAGATACTTCGCAATATGTAAACCAATGGCACCCATACCTAACATCCCAACTTTTTTCTCAAGCAAGGCTATCCAGTTGTTTGTCGCATCGAATCCTCTCCATATTCCTTTTTCTAGTTGTTTATGAAGTTCAACTACTCTCCCTAATAATGCGAGTCCTAAAGTAACAGCTCTTAAAGCTACAATCGGGGCATGTGCATGCGTATTAATTAAATTAATGTTCTTTTCTTTGATTCTTTCTAAGGGGGGATTATTTACCCCTGCATAAGGAAAGATAATGGTTGTTAAATTACTTGCTTTGTCTAACTCTTCTTTAGTGATGCTAGAAGTAATTAAAATTTCTACTTCATTAATCTTCACATCATCACTACATTGAAGTTGAACATGGGGAAACTCTTGCTTTAATTCTTGTAGTTTACTAATCAGGTATTCATCTACTCTTTTTGTTCCGATAAGCATTTAATCACCTCTAACCTTTTCTTGAAATTCCTTCTTAATAAATTCTCGGCATATTTTATAACCTTGTTTATATAAATAAATTACTTCCTCTTTAGTTAAATCAAAATCTTTAAAACTAATCTTTCTATCAATAGGAATGATGATATTACGTTCTAATTGATTATCTAATATTGATACTTGATAGTTACTTTTCCCGCGTTCCTTCTTAAAACCAAAACGAAGTGTTAATTTTTTTAGAAGACGGTCTTGATACATTATTGTTGTGGGTATGCGCCTAATAAAGCCTGCATCGATAATGCGATTCTTGCTATTACCACTTGTTAATTCATAAGGTGTAAAGTAGAACGGGATTGCACAACTCATTCTTACTGCTTCAGCAATCTTAAAGTCTTTTGGCTTTATACCATACTTAGGCAAATCATCAGGAAGGACGATTATGTTCCTATTAGTTAAATCAAGCGCGATAATTTTTAATCTGCTTTCGCCATAAACCATCAAAGGTTCGAAAGTAGTTGTCCCTTTTTTTGCACATATTTCATCGATAAAAGTTTCTATTGATCTACTATCATAGATACCACGGTTAAATAGAAGCGATAAAACTTTTCCAAGATATGGACGAGTTGCGAGGGTGGTTTTAACCTTAAGAAAACCAAAATCTGGATAATAACCTAATAAATCAATGAGTTCATTAGTTGAAAAACCTACAGCCATTAAACTTCCAACTAAAGAACCAACTGAATAGCCACAGATATGGTCTACTTGTATCCCAGCATCGCTTAAAGCTTTATACACGCCTAAATAAGCTAGTCCCCAAACGCCACCACCTTCGAGAAAGAGATCAACTTTCATGAAAACCTCCCACATTCTCACTTACCTAGATTATATCATAAATTCGCTTTACATCTCAGTAAAAATAACCTGATGTTCGGATTAAACATACCACCAAAGGAGTGATTGTGCTATAATGATTGTGAATGGTAAGGAGTGAAATGATGAGGAATATAAAAATTTCTGGTTTTGCAGATGAAATTAGTCCAAGATTAGTTGACCAAATCAAGGCATTTCAAAAACTAGATCTAAACTACATCGATATTCGTGGTGTTGATGGTACAAGTATAACAAATAAAACCTTAGAAGAAGTAACAGAGATAAAAAAGCATTTAAATGAAAACAATATTAAAGTAGCTTGTTTGGGTAGTCCCATTGGTAAAATTTTTATCACTGAACCTTATAAAGAACATTTGGAGTTATTTAAACATACGCTAGAAATCGCAAAAGTATTGGATACTAAATATGTTCGTATCTTTAGTTACTATATCCCTAATCAAGCATATGCTAAGTATCGTGATGAAGTTATTAAAAGATTAGAATGTATGGTTAAACTAGCGGAAGAACAGGATATTATTTTATTACATGAAAATGAAAAAGGTATTTATGGTGATAGTCCAGAAAGATGTGTGGAATTATTTGATTATTTTCAATCACCTAATTTTCGTGCTGTTTTTGACTTTGCGAATTTTGTTCAATGCGGATACAATCCTCTTGATGCTTATCCTGTAGTTAAACCCTATTTAGAATACTTTCATATCAAAGATGCTCTATTTAGTACAAAAGAAGTCGTAGCTCCTGGTTTAGGTGATGGTAAAGTAGCGGAAATCCTTACACTTGCTCTAAATGAAGGTTATGATGGCTTTTTTGCTCTTGAACCACACTTAGGTAATTTTGTTGGTCGTAATGCCTTAGAACTTGAAACGAACAATATGGAAGAAGATAATGCGACGGATGGTTACTTCAACTTCTTATATGCGTTAACTCAATTCAAGAAAATCATAGATAATATCTAAAAAAATAAAACCCTCTGGGGGTTTTATTTTTGCATTCTCGCTTGTTTTACTTTTTCAACATATTCTTTTGCTCTCCGCGTAACTTCCGCAAAATCAAAAGTCTTGGCGGGATTAGTTAAATCGGTTCCTACACCAACTGCTACGCAACCGTTCTTAATCCATTGATCTACATTATCTAAGCTCACTCCACCAGTTGGCATGAGATTGACCTGAGGAAGTGGCCCTTTAATCGTCTTGATATAACTTGGACCAAAGGCATTACCAGGGAAGATTTTAATGATATCACAACCAGCTTCCATTGCATGAATAATTTCGGTTATTGTCATACAACCAGCCATATAAGGCACTTGATATCGATTACATAGTTTGGCGGTTTCTAAATCAAAGGCAGGACTTACAATGTATTCTGCACCATTTAAGATTGCGATTCTTGCTGTTTCGCTATCAAGCACAGTTCCAGCACCAACAATCAACTCATCGCTACTAAAAGTTTTCTTTAAAGACGCAATTACTTTATCTGCCCCTGGAACAGTAAATGTAATTTCAATGGCACTGATACCACCCTCAATACAGGCTTTGGCAATATTTAATGCTTCTTCTTCACTTTCTGCACGAACCACTGCCACCACGCCAACATCTACAATCCGCTGTAAAACTTTTATTTTTTTCATTTTTTCTTCTCCATTTCGTATATACAAATTGATTTCGTAATAATATTATAACCTTAGATCTTTTTAATTTCAATAAAATAAAAACTTCCATTAAGGAAGTTTACTCATGATATCCTAGTTTTCTTGATATCGCTAAAGCTACGCTTCTTACCAATTTTCCCTCATAATCGATATCTGTTTGTCCCCGTTTAATTGAGGAGACGCTAATCGCAGCGACACAATTGTTGTTATGATCAAAGATTGGCGAACCAATACACAACATGTTTTCTTCTAGTTCTTCATTATCAACAGAATAACCTCGTTGTTTAATTATCTTTAACTCTTCAATTAATCTATCCTTATCAGTGATCGTATTTGGCGTAAGTTTAACTAATTTTAATTTACTTATCTTTTCTTCTAAGTTATTGTAAGTGGAAAGCAGTGCTTTGCCTAAAGCAGTCGCGTGCATATGAGTTCTCGAGCCAATTTGCGCCATCGTGATGAGGGCATTTTGCGGTTCATACTTATTGATATAAAGCACTTGATTGTCCATTTCTTTAGCTAAGAAACAAGTTTTGTGAAGTTTTTCTGCTAAATCAATCATAAAAGGTTTGGCAATTTGAATTAAATCGTTATTCTTAAGGTATTGTTGCCCTATTAATAACACTTTCGGTCCTAAAGTATAGAGTTTTGAATATGGATCTAGTTCCAACATTCCTTCTTGTTTAAGCGTATGTACAATATCAAAAGCACTAGTAGTAGGCAACTTTAATTCTTTCGCAATTTCATTTAAGGTTATCCCTTTGGGTTGTTGCGCCACTAATTCTAAAATTGCGATAGCCCGTTTTGTCGTTCGGTTAATTTTCATAATTTCACCTTTTTTATAGTCTTAATACTATTGTATATTATTAGAACAACTTGTCAACTCTTCTTTTCCGAATCCTGTTGTTCACTGCGAGAATTGATCGTTTCCTTATCAACTGTTTTTAAACTGAGAATGTGCCATGTAAGAAAAATAATTAGTACTAAAGGGATAACCCGATATATCCAGGTCTTGACAATAAAGATTTGCGTAATAATAGAAGGAATATACATGAATAATAAACTAGAAATCTTAAACTCTTTTGTAACTTCGCGATATTCTACATAACTCTTAATTGATGGACCAAAATAACGCATTTTAATTAATGATTCATATAAACGCTTACTACTATTGATATAACAGAGACCTGCGATCATCAAAAAGATAGTGGTGGGCATAACAGGTACAAACAATCCAATAATCCCTAGTAGCACAAATAATGTTCCAATTATTATTAGAAAAATTTTGGTAAACTTCTTCATGTTTTATCACCAACATTAATGATATAATAAGTAAGTAAGAAAGGTGGGAGAAAATGAAGTTTTATACCGAGATTGCCCAATATTATGACGATATTTTCCCGTTAAATGAAGCACAAGTTACTTTCTTTAAAAACAGACTTGGAATTCCTCCTAAACAAATCTTAGATGTTGCCTGTGGTACAGGGTCACTATTAACAAATCTTTGTTCCTACGGCTATCAAGGTGTAGGAATTGATCTAAATGACACAATGATTCGTAAAGCAGAAGAAAAAGGTTGTAAAAATTGTATATTTAAAGTTAGTGATATGTTAACTTTTCAAGAAGGAAGTTATGATTTGATTTATTGTATTGGTAACTCCTTAGTTCATTTAATTAACCTTGAAGATATCAAAAGATTTTTAACCAACTGTAAAGCAATGTTAAATCAAGGTGGTATTTTCGTTACGCAAATCATTAACTATAACCGAATACTTAAAGATCATATCACGAGTCTTCCGTTAATAAAAAATGAAGCCAAAAACCTCACTTTCATCCGAGAATATGCCTATAACAACACGACTCATCTAATTAATTTCACAACAACCTTAAAGGTTTATAATAATACTTTCCATAATACAGTAAATCTTTATCCACTTACAAGCGAAGAATTAGTTACACTATTAAAACAAGTAGGATTTACTCATATTAAGTTGTATGGTGATTTTAAAGAAACTAGTTATAATCCTCATGAATCGTATTCATTAGTTGTCGAAGCATATTGTGTATAATTTACTTATCTCTATATATATTATAAGTCAAAAACATTATTTTGGCTAAGTATCTTTAATTATTTTTATGACAATGGTAAACAAGGTGTATATTATGTTTGATGCAATCATTATTGGTGCTGGACCAAGCGGACTAATGTGTGCTATCACCTTAGGTTCATATAAGAAAAAAGTATTGCTTATTGAAAAAAATGAAATGATTGGGAAGAAAATGCGATTAACAGGTGGCGGAAGATGCAACATCACTAATTTAAAAGATGTGCATACCTTCATTAATAGTCTCCCTATCAAATCAGGTCGGTTTTTATATCATGCCTTGACCAACTTTGGACCAAAAGATATTTGGGATTTTTTCGAAAAACGCGGGGTACCACTAAAAGTAGAAGATAACGACCGAGTATTTCCTAAAAGTAATCGGGCTTTAGACTTCCTCGAAGTATTTGAACAAGAAATAAGAAATAACAATATCACGCTTCTTACAAGTACCGAAGTAACTGATCTAAAAATAACGGATAACATAAAAACTGTTTATACGACCAAAGGCGCTTATACAACGGAAAATGTCGTCATTGCTACGGGTGGTTTAAGTTATCCCCATACTGGATCTACTGGTTTTGGTCATAATATTGTCCGTAAATTTAATCATACTGTTACCGAAATTTACCCTACAGAAAGCCCGTTAATCTCTTATGATGAAGTAATCACATCAAAAATACTTCAAGGGTTATCATTTAAAGGTATTACGATTACCCTTCTAGATGAAAATGAAAAACCACTTAAATCACAAACAGGTGATTTACTCATCACCCATTTTGGTTTAAGTGGTCCAGCAAGTTTACGGCTAAGCCAATTTGCTTATCATTATCTAAAACACCATAAAGAAGCACTTGTTACCATCGACTTCTTACCTGAACAAAGCATTGAACACTTAAAACATACATTAGTCGAATATAAACAGACTGAAAAAACAAAAACCCTAAAAAACATCCTTAAAAATTTCATCCCTGAAAGGTTAAGTGAGTATCTAGTCTCGCAACTAAAACTCACAAATCAAAAAATGAGTGATGTCTCTAAACACGTTCTCAATGACTTAAGTTTATTACTTAAAAACTTCCCCATAAAAGTTCATGGAGTAAAACCACTCGAAGTAGCTTTCGTGACTGGTGGTGGTATATCTTTATCAGAATTAAACCCAAAATCCATGGAATCGAAACTAATACCAGGATTATACTTTGTCGGTGAGGTATGTGATTTGCATGGATATACGGGGGGTTATAATCTCACCATCGCGTTATCTACGGGATATACTTGTGGGATGTATATTGCTCAAAAATAAAGAGGAATCAGCTGATTCCTCTTTTATTGTATGTCTTCATTAAGGTGATATGAAAAGAGTTCTTCCAAACTAGGAGCACCACTAAAGTTCAAAATATAGCGTAGTGCTTTTTGGGGATCGAATACCTTTAAAGCCTTTTCTTTATCCGCTTCATCGCCAATATAGGCGATGATTTCTCCTGTTTCATAATTAGCATAAATGTATACACCTTTTACAAAATCACTAAAAAACCATACGCGTTTCTTTTCTGGTAAGAAAGTGTAATAACTTACTAAGTTTTCTGAAATAGTGACACTCTTTTCATTAAAGTCAAAAGCATATAAATGGCCTTCATGAATCCCACCATAAATGCCATTACCTAACTCATCAAGTTCATTATTTAAAATATTTTGTACATATTTGATTTCTTCATAGAATTTTACGATTTTATCATCATTTATAGTGATTTTGACTTCTTCATAGAGATCATTATTATACTCATTAATCAACTTATTTATAGTCTCTTTATCTTGTCGTAAATGTGCAATCATAAACTTATCATAGATATTGCTTCTTAAAATTGAGATAACTTTTTCCATTTCCTACTCCCTTCAGAATTTCTACAGAACTCATTATAACAAGTTTAGTTTTTGTTGTTAAGAAATGTGCTCAACTTAGTGTTCGGTTGGAAGTAGCATTTGCCAGATAATGCCAAATTGATCTTTGACAATTCCGTACAACTTACTAAAGAAACTTTCACCTAAGTCTAGAAGGACTTCTCCTCCTGCATTTAACTTCGTAAAGATATCTCTAATTTCGTTTTCATCATTACTAACATATGTTAGACTGATATTATTACCTTGAACAAAAGAATCGCCTTTATTGATGTCAGAAAACATAACCATGCTACTACCAATCATTATAAAAGTATGCATAACGCGATTTTTATCTTCTTCAGATAGTGGATAATCAAGGTTTCTGGGTCCTTCTCCATAAGTCATAATGGGTTGTTGTTCGACATAAAGACGTTGGCATAGAACTCTACTGCCTTACGACAGTTACCATCAAAGTAAAGATATGGTTGAATCATGCTTTTCCTCCATAAAATTAGTTACTTATATTTTAAAGTATAAACAAAAAGAATGCACTTAATGTGCATTCCTACTTGTTAATTTGCTCAATTACATAGTCATATCGCGGTGTCATAACTGTGCTAAGCATGATTTCATATGGATTCGGTATGACATTACCTAAAATGGATTTTAACGTAATCGGACTATACCCACTAATTAATGCTGTCCCGTTATCTAAGAGGGTAACAGGAACTTGAACGCGTTGGGCATTCACTTGCCAAAATATTACTTGCGGTAATTGATATCCATGTTTTTCATAACGAAGTTTAAAGGTTGTATATGGTGTATATCCACCTTCAACATGGTCAAACTGCATATCGGAAATGATGAGCAGTTTATTTGGTAATTCTGCTTGTGTTAGTTTTTTTTCTAAAGCTGTTTCTAATATGACATCAAATACTCTACCGATGTTTGTATTTAATCCCCAATTTGCGTTAGAAACATTGAAAATCTTTTGTGCTAGAGTTTCACCTTTAATTTCGACTAGTTCTGGTTCTTCGCTAAACGTAAGGAAATGATTCTTATATGGACCATTAATACGTTCCGCAAAGTAAATTCCTAAACCAATGGCGACATCAATTGCTTTAGTAGAAGAATTAGGGGAAACTTTTTGAAACATTGATCCACTTACATCGATAATTGAAAGCACATTGTCGTTTTTCTCTTCGGTATAATCAGGAAGATTTTGCCATGCTAGTTCAAGAGTTTCATCATACTCTAAACCATTGTCAATATAGCGGGCTATGATATCATGGGGATATAAAGTGCTTGTATTCATCTTAACTTCATGATTTCTTAATGACCTAATGTAAGCTGCATATCGTTCTTCGTCGTGACGCAAAAATGCCCTACGATAAAGAATACTCGCTTTACTTGGTACATGTTCATAGTTAATTTTTTCCCATTCATTTTGGCTCATGTACCGTTCAACAAGTTTAAGTTCTTTCCGCTTCTGGGATAACAGTTTACGGTATTCTTTTTCTGATAAGTTAAAAGCTTTAGCGGTGCGTTTTCCTAAGCGATTTGTTTCGGGATTAGATGCATTAACTGATTTTAACCATTTATACATTAAACTAGTTTGATTATTTTTCATACACTGTTCGTGTTCTTCACGTAAAAATTTAAACATTTTCTCTTCATGAGGGGTATCGACAAAAATATAGAGATAATCCCAGCGACCATATTCAGGTATTAATGGAAACAACTTCTCTGTAATATTAGGATAAAGTTTACTAATTAAGAGTAAAGCCAACTTAAAGAAATCCCGTTCACCTAACCCTCCGCGAATATCCGCAAGATAGAAGATGACGCGAAGAGCTAAATTGAAGTCTTCTGCTAAGGCTTTACTGATTAACTCGGCTAGCTCATCTCTACTCATTCTCCTACTACTTGCTCCTAAAGCGAATAAGTCCAAGACATAACTTGTTGTTGACTTGTAACTTAAGGCATCATTTGCGGTTTTTGTGAGATTGAGTTTTTCCTTTAATCCTTTTAACACATTATCACCCCTAGATAAAAAAACAAGGCACGAATAAGCCTTCCGCTTACCTAAATTGCTGTATGTGCCTTTAGTAAATAATAGTTTGTATATGTTTTAAGTATAGCATAAATATGCGAAAGATTCAAGAAATAAAAATACTTTTTAGCCACAATTAATTTACAAATACTCTTCCTTAGGATAAAATTAGAGTGGAATTTGTCGAACTAAAAGGAGTATTTTTTATGAGAAAAGTAAGTAAAGCAACCATCGTAACAACGACACTGTTCATGTCACTGGTTTTAGTCACAATACACTTAATACTTTACATCAATGATATCAACTTTGACATAAATAATTACTACTTTATCGGTATCCAAACCATTTTTATTGTGGACTGTTATTTGATATCCGTAAATATCAAAAACTACAAGTTGATTCTTGGATTAGCTCTTATCACAATTGGTGATATTATCTTTTCCTTTACATTGTTTAAATCCTTTGACTTAATTCCTCATGATATATTAGTAATTATTAATTATGTACTCTTAATTATTGGAATGATTTTATTAATTATCTACTTCCATCAAATGAATAATTACTTATTAGATATGGCTTATTTTAATCTCCAAACAAATCTCCCCAATCGCAACTATCTCTTTACGATTGGTCGTAAAGAGTTTAATTATTTTATGAGTCATCATAAACGCTTCGCGGTAATCTTTATTGATCTTGATGACTTCAAACTCATCAATGACTATTATGGTCATACAGTTGGTGATGATGTCTTAGCCCTCATCGCCAGACGATTAAAAGAATCTGTTGGTCCTGATGATATTGTCATTCATCTTTCTGGTGATGAGTTTTTAATCATCTATCATAACTTAAGCAAAGTGGAAAATATCGTTAAACACATCTTAGCTTACATTAACGAACCATATACTGTTAATAATCGCGAAATAATTGTCTCTTGTAGTATTGGTATTTCCATTTATCCCGATAATGGTGTCACCCTACAGACTTTAATCAAAAAAGCTGATATTGCGATGTATGAAGCCAAAAAAGGCGGTAAGAATAATTATGCTTTATTTGACCATAATCTCGAAGTTGCCTTTGATATCCGTTTCAATCTCATTCATGAACTAAAAAATGCGGTAAAGAATAATGAGTTTACAGTATTTTATCAAGTTAAAGCTAATACCATCGATAATAGTATCACTGGTTTAGAAGCTTTAGTTAGATGGAATCACCCTAAACGGGGCATCGTCCTTCCTAATGAGTTCGTACCGATTGCGGAGGAAATGGGACTAATCAGTAAGATTGATGTCATCGTTTTAAGAAAAGTTTGTGAACAAATTAAGACTTGGATGGATGAAGGTAAAACACCTTATAATATATCCGTCAATATCTCCCCACAATTCTTTACTAGTATCAACTTCTTAGAAACATTTAATAGTATTATTCAAGAATACCAAATTAACTGTGAATACTTAAGTATTGAGATTACCGAAAATATGGCCATCAAAAATATTAAACAAACGAAATATATCATTGATGAACTGAGAAAACAAAAGATTAAGATTCATATCGATGATTTCGGAAAAGGATATTCTTCGCTTACATATGTAAAAGAATTCGCCTTCGATTACTTAAAAATAGACAAAACCTTCATCGACGCTCTACCTCATAACTCCTTCGATACTGAAGTTATCAAGATGATTATCAACTTATCTAAACTCTTTGGGTTTAAGATAATTTATGAAGGTGTAGAAAACGAAGAACAACTGGCTTATTTACGATCTTTAGGTAGTTATGAATATCAAGGTTATATACTTAGTAAACCACTACCTATTGAGGTATTATATGATTATTTAGGAAATAACAATAACAATATTTACTTTAATTATAATAAACAAGAATAATAGATAAAAAATGATAGGATAGCATTAGCTATCCTATCTTTATTATTCTATTCATTTAATAGTCTTTCCATTTCATCAAGCATGTGTTCAAAGACTTTTAATGCTTGATAAATGGGTTCTTTTGTTGTCATGTCCACGCCAGCCTTTTTAAGTACCTCAATTGGATAATCGCTACTACCAGCTTTTAAGAAGTTAATATATCTTTCAACCGCTGGCTCACCTTCGGTGAGGATTTGATTTGCTAGAGCGCTCGCTGCTGAGAAACCAGTCGCGTATTGATATACATAATAGTTATAATAGAAGTGTGGGATTCTTGCCCATTCTAAGCCAATTTCTGGGTCGTGTACGATATCTTCACCGTAATATTTTTGATTCAATTTATAGTAGATATCGGTTAAGATTTCTGCTGTTAAAGGCACACCTTCTTGAGCTTTTGTGTGAATGATATGTTCAAACTCCGCAAACATTGTTTGTCTAAAGACTGTGCCACGGAAACCATCCAGATAATTATTGATGATGTAGAGTTTTCCATTTTTCTCTTTCATTGTTTTTAATAAATAATCATTTAATAAAGTCTCATTACATGTTGAAGCAACTTCCGCAACGAAAATTGAGTAATCGCCATAAACAAATGGTTGATACTTACGTGTGTAGTAACTATGCACAGAGTGACCTAATTCATGAGCTAAGGTAAAGGCGTTATCCATATTATTTTGCCAGTTTAAGAGAATATATGGATTTGTTCCATAACTACCGGATGAATAGGCGCCACTACGTTTACCTTCATTTTCTTCCACATCAATCCAACGGTTCTTAAAGCCGTCTTTAATGATGCTTAAATACTCTTCGCCCATAGGTGCAAGACCTTTAAGTACTAAATCTTGTGCTTCTTCATAGGTTACTTCCATTTCTACATCTTGGACAAGTGGTGTATAAATGTCGTACATATGTAACTCATCGAGATTTAGGAGCTTTTTACGCAGTTTAATATATCTATGTAAGAGATGTAAATTTTCATTAACTGCTTCTACTAAGTTATCATAGACAGTTTCAGGAATGTTATTTTCAAAAAGAGCCATTTGGCGAGCTGATTGGAAATTCTTAGCTTTAGCCAAGAAGTTATGGGCTTTTACCGTAGTTGATAAAGTTGACGCAAAGGTGTTCTTGAAACTACCATAAGTTTTGTATAAAGCTTCAAAGGCATCTTTTCTAACCCGACGGTCTTTTGATTCCATAAAACGGATATAACGACCATGGGTCAAAGTAACTTCTTCGCCATTTTCATCAATAATGGTTGGGAATTTCAAATCCGCATTATTTAACATACTGAAGGTATTACTACTAGCATGTAAGACATCGCTTGCTTCCGCTAAGAGGGCTTCTTCTTTTTCACTTAATGTATGTGGTCTTCTCCGTAAAATATCATCCAATGCCTTACGGTATAATTCTAACTCAGGTAATGTCTTGAAGAATTCATTAATCTTTTCTTCGCCGACAAAAAGAATTTCTGGAGTAATATAACTAATGGCACTAAAATATTTAGTGACAAGCATTTGAGCTTCTTGATACAATCCTTGATAGAAAGAATTAATGGTATCTTGATCATACCGCATATGCGCATAGGTATGTAATTTACCTAATCGCATACCTAAATCATCATTTAACTGTAAGAGCTCATAAAGTGTTTGTGCACTTTCGCCTAATCTACCTTGATATTTTAATAAATTAGGAATTTCACTTTTTAACTTATTATACTCTTCCCGCCATAAATCATCTGTCGCAAAAATATCTTCTAAGCGCCAAGTTTTTTCTACTGGAACTTCGCTACGTTTAGGCAATGCTTTTGCCATAAATAACCTCCTTAAGGAATATATTAATCGATTAACATATATTTTACCAGAAAAATTTACAAGTGACAAATTTATCGACTTAGTATACTATAAATCGCCAAATTATGACAAAATGTGCTAAACTTTATATTGTAGGTGACCTATATGAAAACTTTTAATCATTATTACCCTATTAATATTCCTCAAGGGATATTATTTTATCCATGTGTTGGTTTAGATATAATTGATCCATTAGTATTATTCTCATCTAACATTAAAGAGTTTCACTTTGCGGATCTCCTCCCTTTTCCTCTATCACAACTAACTAATGTTAGTCCTATATCAGATATAAAAACTCTTAATCAAACTTATATAGATGAAGGTATCTATCATGTAAACTTAAGAATACATAATCGGAATATCACCGTCTATTGGCATCAAAATGACGCTATTAAAGTATTAGAAAAAGTTAATAACATATCAGTCTTTTTCTATCGAGGAGATAGTATTGCGGGTGGTGGTAGTGGTATCTATTGGTTAGGTAAAGACCTCTTTCCAAAAGTATTAAGTAAACTAGTTGATGGTGGATTAATTGTTACTGATGGTTCTAATCCCGATGAAAATTATAAATTTCATCCCTGGAAAGAACTCTATCTTCATAGTCAACTTGGTCATTTTAGCGATAATCAAGTAATTAAACCCAGTAACTTTACCTATAATAACAGATATTTTACTTGTTTAGGCCCCTTAGGTGAGCGTTATGGAACAGTATACGCTTGGAAGGTAGATGTTATTGATTAACAGGTTTCCATACATGGGGTTTTAGTTTCTTTAAAACTTTATAGAGATTAATAATGTCATCCATCGCATTATGCGTAGTACTCGTCGCAATCCTTAAACTTTTCACTAAAATATCAAGGGAGTAACTACGAAAATATATCCGGGAATTCTTTAATGCCTCAATAGAACAATAGAAAGGATAACTTGTTGGTATCCACTTATAATGGACGAGAAAACCACGATCAAATCGACAATTATGGGCAACTAATGGATAAGGATGTTTATTTATAAAACGTTGAAATTTCTCAATCGCTTCTTTATCACGACTAATATTATAGAAACCATACCCATATTTTCTTGGACCAATATAATTAGGGATTTCTTTACCTAAATACAAACTATCAACAATTTCATAGTTAACTATTGCTAGACAAGCAACTTCATAGATTCCCGATTCTACTGAAAAATTTTGTGTTTCTAAGTCTACTAAGACCATCTTCTCCATAAATTCACTCCATTTCTCTAACCTAAAAAAATCTTTACGTATATATAAAATATCTCTATAAACAGTAAATATCAATATATATCATATAATAAAAAATAATACCAAACAATTTGTATGGTATTATTTTATTTACTACTTTCATTATTTGTATTATTATCTACAATTACTACATCCGCATTTGCGATTATATCGGCTAATGAACGATGATTCTTATTAAATATTATCATTAAGATATAAATAATTGGAAGTAAAAAAGCTATGCCAAAGAGGATGATCACTATTACTAAATCAAATGCATGATAAGCACCAACAATAATAGCAATATGCGCTATTTGCCAAGGCAAGAATTTAATGATATTGCGGATAAAACTACTTCTTAATGGATTTGATTTATAATTAATATGTAGTTTCATCAGTTTCTTACCAAAGGATTGATAGGGGTATAAACCTTCTTTGATAGAAAAGTATAACACAACTGGCAAAAAGGTAGTAAAGAAAGAGACAACATGTAAACTTGCTTCACTATATTTTGGTACTTCATCATTGACATAGAAGTACAAACCCATACTAATCACAAATAACATGATGAGATAGATAATAATACAAAAATAATCAATTACTGCTGCCTTGAATCGAGAATTAAGATATTCTTTCAAGGTTTACACCTCCGAAATCTAAGAAGAAATGGCAAGTACATTAATAAAAGAATTAAGTTAGAAAGTAACTTAATTCTACTTCTATTTTACACTATATAAGCAAATAATGGAAACACTAATTGTTTTCTTTAAATGACAATTTGTCTAATAATTCTAACTATATAGATATATCTAATATTATATTTTGTTAGATTTATAGTATTTTTTATAGTTATTGTTTGAAAATCAGGTTGCGTCAATAATTATGTGTAAATGATTTTATAGGAAATCATCCTGTTGTTTAGTACTAGGTAATTAGTAGTTAGTATAGAATTATCATTTGATATAATGATGTATTAATAACCATAAT
>Ga0134103_1001227_pt1 | contig 24864 bp, 24 predicted proteins | sample 14_taG_2_FD_94445 | JGI IMG/M metagenome (GOLD analysis project Ga0134103, IMG submission 94445) | Switchgrass degrading microbial communities from high solid loading bioreactors in New Hampshire, USA - 14_58_20_212_A1 metaG | ecosystem: Engineered > Bioreactor > Semi-continuous > Anaerobic >...
GAGACGGTCGCGCAGTTTTTCGGGCGGGCGGTCGCGCAGGAGGTGATGGCGCGCTACTATCCAGACCTGCCCGCGCCGCAGTATTCGAGTTTTCTGACGGAGACTGCGTCCGACTCCGAGCCCAACGACCCCACCACGTTCGACTTTGGGCGCGAGATGCACGAGACGCGCGCCACAGTCGACGCGATGCTGGCGCGCGGCGAGATCGAGGCGGCGGAGCAGTACATGGAGCAGCGGCGACAGGTCTTCGTGGACAACGGCTACGCGATCCGCAAGCTCAATCAGGCGTATTTCGCGTTTTACGGCGGCTACCAGAGCGGGCCGGGCGCTGGTGGCGAGGACCCGATCGGCCCGGCGGTCGAAGAACTGCTCGCGCTCAGCCCTGGCCTGGAAGAGTTTCTCGTCACGGTGCGGACGATCACCACTCGCGCCGATCTGCTCGCCGCGCTGGACGAAGCCCGCGCCGCCCGTTCGCCCACGCCCGAAACAGCGCCCCCATCGTAAATCACACCCACCGCGAGGAGCCTGCCATGTCCCTACCTGTTGACGCCATCCTCACCCACCTCGGCCTACCGCACGAGCCGCCCAGCGCCGCCTATCTCGACCGGCTGCTGGCTGCGTGGGCCGCACGCATCCCGTGGGAGTCCGCCTCGCGGATCGCCGCTCATCAACAGCCGGGCGCTGCGCACGATTACGCCCGCCCGCCGGAGCGGTTCTTCGCGGATGCCCTGCGCCTGGGCACCGGGGGGACGTGCTTTGAGAGTAATCTCGCGCTGCGGGCGCTGCTTGAGGCGCTCGGCTTCGAGGCGACGCTGCACTTCTGCGACATGCGGACCGCGACCGTCAATCCGCACTGCGCGGCGATCGTCCCGCTCGACGGCGCGCTGTATCTGGCGGACGTAGGCTATCCGGTCGCCGGGGCGCTGCCGCTCGACCCCGCTGCCACTACTGAACTCGAAACGCCCTCGTATCTGTTCCGCGCCATCCCGCAGGACGACCAGTGCTGGCAGGTGCGCCGCACCGCGCGCAACGGGTACGACGATCAGGCGTTTGTGGTGAAGGGGGAGCCGGTCGGCGGGGAAACGTTCTTCGCCCGGCTGCTGCGCGATCACGAGCCGGACGGGCTGTTTCTGGACGAGGTGATCGTCTCGCGCACCGGGCCAGATGGAATGCTGCGCTACAGTGAGGGCGTGGGGCTGGTGCGCCGCACGCCGGATGGGGAGTTCCCGATCCCGCTCTCGGACGCCGAGGCCGCCGATCTGCCACGCACGCTGGCGCGCCTTTTCGCGCTGGACGAGGGGGTTCTGCGCCGCGCGTTAGGGCGCTCTAACCGCCCTGGCTAGAACGTTACGAACGTGTATACCGGATGACCGAATGGGGCTGTAGGGGTGGAGCTTGCTGCACCCGTAGTTATCCGTTGATTCGGCAGCGGGCGCAGCTTGCTGCGCCCCTACAAAATGCGCTGAGGCCATCGCCTCAGCAGCCTCATCAGATGCCCTAGACGCGCGGCGGGCCCTGGCGGATGCGCTCGCGCAGGGCGTCGAGCGGCCACTCGCCGCCCCAGTCCACGCCGAAACGCTGCGGATGGATCGCCTCGGCCCACCACGTCGCGCCCGCCTCGGCAAACGGCGCGACGATCTCCGCCGCGCGTGCCGGATCGTCACCGGGCGTAACACCCCGGTGCAGGACGTCGAACGGAGCGGGGTTGTCGCCGCGCTGCTCGCGCACAAACGCGACCGCATCCCGAAACAGCGGCAGGATATCGGCATCATCCGCCTCGGGGAACAGTGGAAACAACCCATCCCACCGGGCAGCGCGCCGGAAAGGCGGCTTGTTCGGCCAATAGCCCGCTACCCACACCGGGATACGCGGCTGCTGTACAGGCGGCGGTAGAAACTCCGCATGCTCGACCGTGTAGTGCGCGCCATGAAACTCAAACGGCCGCCCCGACCACAGCCCGGTGAGGATCGCCAGCGCCTCGTCGAGCATCGCCCCGCGCCGCCGGACGTCCGTCTCTTCGTGGAAGCTGTCCCACTCTGTCGTGCGCCCGCTGCCCACGCCCACACCGAGGATCAACCGCCCGCCGGACAGCCGGTCGAGCGATACCGTCTCCCGCGCGACCTTCCACGGGCGGCGGCGCGGCAGCGGCGTGACCATCGTCCCCAGGCGGATACGCTCAGTGGTCATCGCGCAGGCAGCCAGCGCAATCCAGGGGTCGGACAGCCACAAATTCTCCTGGCGCGCCCCAACGTGGTCCCACAAAAAGAAGCCGTCCCACCCGGCCTGCTCGGCGTCACGCGCCAGCTCGGCCAGCAAGCGCGGCTCCGAAAACGGCCCCATGTTCGGCAAATCGAGCGCGTAACGCATGGAAAACCCGTTCCCTTCCCAAACAGCCGCCAGTCATCCCGTAGGGGCGATCTCGCATCGACCGGGATTGTAAGTCCACGGGCGGAGCAAGCTCCGCCCCTACGAGTCGGCGGGGAACTCCCAGTCCGTCAAAATCCGCGCCAGCAGCGCCGCGCGCCTCGGCAGCGAGCGGATGATCACCTGCTCGTGCGCGGCGTGCAATCCGGTGCCTGCCGCGCCCAGCCCGTCGAGCGTGGGCACGCCCAGTGCTGCCGTGAAATTGCCGTCACTCGCGCCACCGCTGCCGTCCCCGTGAAGCTCCAGGCCAATCGACGCCGCGATCGCCCGCGCTTGCGCGACGGTGCGCGCCATCTGCTCGTTGTGCTCCATCGGGCCGCGATCGATCCCGCCGGTGACCGTGACTTCCGCGCCGGGCAGCGTCGGCTCCAGGCTGCGGATCGACGCATCCACCCGCTGCGCTTCGGACATCTTCAGGAAGCGCACGTCCACGAACAGCGACGCTTCGGGCGGGATGACGTTCCCCGCAATGCCGCCCGAAATACGCGTGACGGAGACGGACGTCCCGTTTGGCAGGTCGTTAAGCGCGTGCAGCGCCAGCGCCTGATGCGCCGCCTCGATGATCGCGTTGATTCCGGCTTCGGGCGCGTTCCCGGCGTGAGAGGCGCGGCCAGTCACCGTGACGGTGTAGCGCGCGATCCCCTTGCGCCAGATCTTGAGTGCCTCTTCCTCGGTGCCTGGCTCCATCACCAGCACCAGCCCGACCTGCCGCGCCAGTTCCTCGATCAGCCCGCGCGAGTGGACGCTGCCCGTCTCCTCGTCGCTGTTCAGAAACAGCCAGATCGGGCGGTAGGGAAACTCGCCCCGGTCGATCAAGCCCCGGATCGCTTCCAGCGCGACGACCACGCCGCCCTTCATATCGACCGCGCCGGGACCGTAGAATCGCCCGCTCTCGCGGCGGATAGGCATCGTCTCCAACGTGCCGACCGGCCAAACCGTATCCAGGTGCGCCAGCAGCAGGATCGGGCGACCGGGCGCGTCCCGGTTCCACATCGCCACGCGCAGATCGCCTGTCTCCGCACGCGGATAGACGGTCACTTCCGCGCCCAACGCCTCGCACAGCGCGGCGACGTGCGCGCTCAGCCGGTCGACGTGCGGCTTGCTGGTGGTAGGCGACTCCATCTGGACAAGCTGCTCCAGCAGCGCGACCATCGACTCGGTGCGCTCTGTGAAGAACGCGAGCAACTCGTTCATGCGCCGGACTGCTCCGTTGTGGAGTGATCGCGCACAAACGGGGATGCGATCGGCGCGCCGCCCAACGCCTGCTGCCAGCTAAGCTGCACGCGCCCTTCGAGGAACGACAGCATGTAATCGCGCGCGGGATGGTCGCTCTGCCGGATAGCATCAAGCGCAGCGTTAAAGTCGTATTCGACGCGCCGGAACTCGACCTTATAGCCCGACTCGCTCGCTTCGAGCCGCGCGTAGCTGGCGCGCGTATCCCCGACCGGGGGATTGCTGACGCTGCCAGGGTTGATCACCCGCACGCCGCCCAGCCGGTGATCCTGCGGCCAATGCGTGTGCCCGACGATGATCAGATCGGCGTCGGCGCCCTCAAGCAGCCCGACAAGCTGCTCGGTGCTGGTAGCCGGAGTCACACCGGGGCCGTCGTCCATGCCCGGAGAGGCGTGGACCGCCAGCACGCGCGTGCCGTCCGGCAGGGTGAAGCGGTAGTCCAGCGGCAGATCGCGCAGCCAATCCATCCAGCCGAACGCGCTAAGGTAGCCTTGCGTCCACGCGAAGCTGCGCGCCATGCGAAGCACCTGCGCGACCGTCGCCGGATCGCCCGCCACATCCGCCAGATCGCGCTCGTCAAAGTCGAACGACACAATCGCGCGGTCCGTGTTGCCGCGCACGCACACGGCGTTGGAAAGCTCGTCGATACGGTCCAGCGGCCCGACCGGGTCCGGCCCGATGGCGCTGAAATCGCCCATCAGCAGATAGCCGTCTGCGCCGCCCCACGCCTCGACGTCGTCCAGCACGGCATCGAGCGCCAGCGGGTTGCCATGAATATCGCCCAAAATCGCCAATCGCATGCGACTCTCCTTTCACTGCTGACTCACTTCGCCCAGCGGATACCGCGCCAGCAGGCGAACCCGATCATGAGACATAAACCAGTTGTTGACCACAAACTCGACGTGCGTAACGCAAGACGTGCCAAAATCCGTGTCGCGGTGCGCGGCGACGTAGTCCGCCAGCGCATCGAGGCGGGCAGGTTGCGTCTGGAAGCGCAGGGCCGTCGCGTGCGCCGCCGTGATCCGGTAGCGCAGTTCGAGGCCGCCGTCCAGCCCAGCCGAGCGCAACGCCGCGCGCAGCCGGTCCCGCAACGCGTTAAGCGCCCCGTCCGGCGAGTAGCCGCAGATCAGGATGCAGCAGCGGCTCGCCGTCAGGCCGCGCAGGTGGAGCGTCAATGGCCGCGCATTGGTGAATACATCGGCGAACAGCGCGCGGTACGTGTCGATGGGCGCGGTTGCCGGGTCGAAGCCAGAGACGGTCGTGACGACGGACAGCACCGTGATATGCAACTCGTCGGGGCGGTAAATGTGCTGCTCAGGCGCCAGAGCGCGCAGGTCGTCCAGCAGGCCGCCGAGCCGTTCCAGCGCGGGGCCGTCGAAGCGCGCCGCCAGTGTCAGGCCAAGCCGGTCGTCCGACGCAGGATCGGTGAGGAGCGGGTCGATCTCGACATCCCCGGCGCGAAAGCTCACCTGCGCATCCGCCCACAGACGGTCATAGACCGCGCGCTCCTGCATTGGCGAACGCTCCACGCTTATTCGGCATCTTCGCGCAGCGCCAGCACGTAATCGGTGCCGGACCAGTCCCAGGTATCCACCACGCGCGCCGGAGCGGAGAGCGCGCTGGTGCGCGGCGGGTTGATTTGCGCGGTCAGTTCCAGCACGCCGTCGCCGTCCACATCCGCAATCCCGATCCGCCCGTTGATCGCCACGATCTGCCCGTTGTTAAGCTCCTTGAAGGCCCCGGTCTGCGCGTTCCAGGTCAGGATTTTGCCCTCTTTATAGCAGCTTGAGCGACCGCACGTTTCGGTGAAAAAGACCAATTCGCTGCGAACGTCGGCGTTCATGTCGCCCACGCGCAGAAGCTCTGGCAGGGCGACCAGCGGGTTGAACGGCGTTTCGTAGAGGACGCGATAGCCGCCGCCATCACAGCCGAGGACAAGCATCTGCCCAGCGTTGAGCAACGCTTCCTCGTTGAAGGTTTGCGGGTTGAAGAACGTCACGATGATCTCGCGCACGCCGTCGCCGGTCAGGTCGGTGTCCGCCTGGACGACGCCGCCCCTGTCGTTGATCGCGCCCCACTCGCGGAGCGTCGCTTCCAGCACGGTCGGGGAGCCGCCCGCCGACAGATACCCGGCTATGCGGTCCTTATAGTCGTTGAAGTTCCCCGGCTGCGCGGGCGGCGTGGGCGCGGCAGGAAGCGGGCACTCGTCCGGCTGGTAGTACGGCGCGGGCGGGGGTGCGGCGGCAATGGCCGTTGCGGCTTCGATCGTGGCGAAGGCGGCAGTTGCGGTGGCAGCAGGTCCGACCGGGCGACTGCCGGGGACCGTCGCGTTTGGCGTGGCGTTGTCGGATCGCGGCGCGCTGCCATCAGGCGGCGTAACGACCCACACCGACAGCATCCCGCCAGGGGTCGCCGTGCGCGCGACGTTCGGCGGCTGCTCGATGCCTTCGGGAGTCGGCGTGTCGCGCCGCCCGATCACATCACTGACCGGGCCGCACGCGGAAAGCGCCAGCAGCGCGACAGCCAGCAGAACCACCCACGCCGGGCGCCAGAAGGGTGAGAGTTTGCGCGTCGTCATGGGTCGAAGTATAGCGTAGCGGGCAGGGGCCGCCAATCGGAGAGGCAGCAGTCAGCAGTTAGCGGTTAGCGATTAGCAAAAAGCTAACTGCTAACCACTAAAAGCTAATCGCTGTTTTTTACGTATTTCTGAGAGGCTGCCCCTCAACACGCGTGCCGGATGTGGTATAATATGGCCAGCAGGGGGTGACAGGCTTCGACAGGGGAGGCTGCGCCCAGACTGCAAGCCGAGGCGCTCTAACCTCGTAAATCCAGAGCAAAACAACAAGTGCCAACGAAAGCACACCCCGTCTCGCTCTGGCCGCGTAAAGCAGCCAGACAGACACAGGTCACCCGAGGGTGACCCGTCTGCCCCGACCGTCCCTGCTCGGGCGGCAAGCAGGCGTCACAAATAGCAGGGTGCCCCGCTGCGATGTCGATAAGCAGTGGCTAAGCGTCTATCGACTAGCCCGTGGCACGCCCTGGTTGGCTTGGGTTCCCACGGCGCGAAATTAAAGAGCCAACTAAGCTTGTAGAGGTCTGTTCGCGAATCCTTTGGACCCGGGTTCGATTCCCGGCACCTCCACTGGAGCAAGAAAAGAGCAGGGTACGCACCCTGCTCTTTGCGTTTCTCAAGCAGCATCACAATCCGTCAGGCGCACGACGAGCAGCCCCGCCGCCCAGTTTTGCTAACCGCTAACGGCTAATCGCTAACTGCTACGCCTCACCCCGCCCGCGTGCGATCGGTCGTCGGGTTCGCCATGCCGGTCATGCCGGGCGTGGCCTGGTCCGGCTGAGCGTCGCTTTCCAGCGCGCCGACCGCCGCATGGACCCGGTCACCCCCTTCTTCCGCCGCCACCTGCTCGACGATCGCCGCTTCGCGCTGCAACGCCCGATAGCGCAGGTACAGCCACGCAATCATCGCGCCGAGGATCAGCGCCATTGCGCCATAGCCCAGGAACGCGTATTCCGCATATTTACCCATTGTCTCGCCCTCTCTCGCTACAGGTCAGCCAGCACTTCCATCTTCCGCCGCGCGACCCACTCGGAGAGGTTCTCCAGGCGGATGCGGTGCCAGATTAAAACGACCGTGATCACCGCGAAGGTGAACAGGTTGAAAAACAGCGTGTCGCGGATGCGGCCGCTCACCTCGAACGCCCCTTCGGGATCGGCCTGCGTGGGGCCGACCACAACCGGGTGAATCGTGTCGGGCCGGACGCGAATGATGATCACCGTATACAACACGCTCGCGAACGCGACAATTCCGTACACCGCCGCGAAGCGCCGCCGCCGTTCCGGGTCTTCGATCCCGGTGCGCAGCATCAGGTAGGCCGCATATGCCAGCCACATGATCGTCACGCTCGTCAGGCGCGGGTCCCATGTCCACCACGTATTCCAGATCGGGCGCGCCCAGGCCATGCCGGTCACGATGGTGATCGTCGCAAAGCCCAGCCCAATCTCGACCGACGACAGGCCGAGCGTGTCCCACTTGGTGTTGCGCGTCCGCAGGTAGGCGATGCCCCCGATGACCGCCGCAGTGAACGACAGGAACGACCCCAGGAACGACCCCAGATGCACGTAAAAGATGCGCTGCGCCTCGCCCTGCGTCCGCTCTGGACCCACGTAAAAGAAGTCCATCAGCATCGCCAGCACGAACAGCGCGAGCGCCGCGTAGGTCAGCCCCTTCAAAATGCGCGTGCGCTTATCCGAATAAGCCATCCTTTTCCCACTCCTGAATCTGCCTCGTACCGGCGAGCCGGCCGACTGGGTACGCTATGCGACAATTTTATCAGAGTTCTCTACTTTATTCTGCCGGAAAGCGGCTATTCTTCCACCACGAAATCAAACAACGCATAACTCGCCGCGATAAAGATCACGTCCGCCAGCGCCAGAAGCTGAAGCCACGGCATCCAGTCGGCGGACGGCATCTCGTTGAGGATCGCCGTGCTAGCGCGCACGGCGCTGATCACGATCGGCAGCACGACCGGCATCAGCAGGATCGGCAGCAACGTCTCGCGGCTGCGTGCGTGCACGCTCATGCTGGAGAGCAGCGTCCCGACCGTCGTGAAGCCCACGCTCCCCAGCACCACCAGCAGAAGCAGCAGCGGGTGAACGAGCGTGATGTTAAACATAACGGTGAGCAACACTATCAGCACGAGCGCGATCACCAGCACAAACAGCAGGTTCCCGAACATCTTGCCGAAGAACAGCGCGCTCCGGGCAATCGGCGCGAGCAGCAGAGCGTCCAAGCTGCCCTTGTCTTTCTCGCCCGCCAGGCTGCGGCTCAGGCCAAGCTGCCCCGCAAACACGATCGTCACCCACAGCACGCCGGTCACGATCGTTTCGCGTGCGTTGGCATCGAGCTCCAGCGCCAGGCTGAAGACCATCACGGTCATCAGCGTGAACAGCAGCATCGAGTTGATCAGCTCGCGGCTGCGGAACTCGGCGCGCAGGTCCTTCCAGGCGATCGCGCCAACCGCCCGCCAGTACGGCGTCACCGGGCGGCGGACCGTCACGAGGCGCCCCGGAGCCGCCTGCACCTCAACCGGCTTGGTCGTGGAGTCGCTGCGCGTGCTCATCGGACGGACGCCGCCCCCGTCACGTCGGCGTAGATGCCCGGCAACTCGGCGGGATCGATTTCGCTGCTCGGCCGGTCGAAGGCGATCTTGCCCCGGCTCAGGATCGCGACACGGTCCGCCAAGTCTCGCCCGCGCCGCAGATCGTGCGTCGTCATCAGAACGGTCCGCCCGCTGACGGCCACCTCGCGCAGCAGATCGTCCAGCAGCGCCGCCGCGTCCTGATCTAGCCCGGTGTACGGCTCGTCAAGCAGCAGGATCGCCGGATCGTGCAGGATCGCCCGCGCGATCGCCAGCCGCTGAAGCATCCCCCGGCTGTACGTGCGGACGAGATCCCGTGCCCGCCGCCACAGCCCGACGCGCTCCAACACCGTGCGAACGCGCTCGGCGCGCTGCTCGGTGGGGATGTCGTACATCCGCGCGAAGAAGATCATGTTCTCCTCGGCGGTCAGGTTGTCATACAGCAGCGGTAAGTGGCTGACAATCCCCAACTGGCGGCGCACGAAGTCCGCCTCTTTGGGCAGGTCCCACCCGCCGATCTGCACGCTGCCGCTCGTCGGGCGAGACAGCGCGCCCAGAATCCGCAGAAACGTGCTTTTGCCGGAGCCATTCGGCCCCAGCAGCGTCACGAACTCGCCGCGCGACACGGCCAAATCCAGGCCGCGCAGCACCGGGTTCACTCCGAAGACCTTCGTCAGCCCTCGGACCGAAATCATAGCGTCCGCCGCTTCGCGATCAGGCATCCGAGTCCTCGTTCAGCAGCGGAACCAGCCGGTCCATCAGGATCGCCCGGCGCTCCTGGTAGGTGTGCTCGTCGATCTCACCCGCCTCGTAGCGATCTTCGAGCGCCGCGAGCATCTGCAGCAGTTCGTCCTTCGTGGCGCGAGCCGAGGGCGGGCGCCAGTTATCCACCACGCGCGGACGCGGCGCACCGGCGGTCACCAGAGCGGGCGCGGCGCTCCGTTGCCGCCACCACATCACCGCCGCCACGCCGACAATCGCGACGCCCAGCCCGGCCAGGAAGTAGGGCAGCATATCTAGCAGATCGTCGTCATCAGCTCTGGAGGTCTGCGCCGTGGCGCCGCTGCTTCCCGTCCGGGTGACGGTGCGCGTGGGGCGGCCTTCGAGCGTGAAGGTCATGCGCTGGTCGCGGCGCAGCGGCGCGACGAGCTCGTGCGCGCTCAGCAGTGACCCGTCGTCCGGCCGGATCTCCGCGCCCGGCTCTAGTTCCGTCACCCGCAGGCCACCGGTCAGCGCGCGATAGCGGATCGTGCCCTTGTTGTCGAACTGATCGCTGCTGAACGTCACCGTATCGTTCGGGACCAGCACAGCCGCATCCATCACCGGGAAGTCGAAGGCGTGCTCGATCACCGCGCCGTTCTCGTATGGCAGATAGTAGAGAACGGTGATCTTGTGCGCCTGGTTGGGGCGCAGCGGCCACGTATCCTTCACAACCGGCACGCCGTCAACCATCTCGACGCGATAGCGCGGGTTCTCCTGCATCTGCATCGGCTGGATGCCGAACGCGCCGACCGGAAGCTCGATCTCGACTGACACCGGCAGCGGGCCCTCGCCGTCGTTTTCGTTGGCGACGATGCGATCGCCGGTGTTGAGCAGCTCAACGTCCAGCCGCACCTCAAGGCCGAACTCGTTCATCGGCGCGTAGTTCAACAGCACCTGCGCCCACGTCACGCCGACCGTGTCGTGCGAGTCAGTCCGCTCGTAGAGCGTGACATCGGTCGCGATCTCGTCCTCGTCGCCCTGGATGGGATGGATCTGCGCGCCCTGCGGGATCCCATCGTAGTTGACCCACACAATGTAGATGTAGCTGCGCGAGCGCGGCACGTCCTCAAAGCGGAAGGTGTGATCGGCGTCGGCGGTCGTCTCCATGCTGACCAGCTCCGCGCCGGTTCCGTCCAGCACGAACAGCGACACGGGCTGATCGGCCGGGATCGGATCGCCGTTGCTGGTTCCCTGGATCAGCCGCCCCGTCACGGCCAGCACCTCGCCCGGTTCAGCCACCGACGGCGGCTCGCTCTCCGGGTCGGGCGCGTCCGCACCGCCACCACCGCTGACCATCGCGGGCGGGACGAACTCGAAAATGAAGCGCACCAGCCCGTTGATCTGCTCGTCGCTCAGGCGCTCGCCATAGTCTTTGGGCATGATGTCCTCATACCCCGGCACAACGTACGCGCCCGGATCGACGATCGACTGGTGGACGTATTCCTCGGCGGACAACCCCTCGACGCGCTGTCCCGCTTCGTTCTTGATCACGGTCAGCGAAGGCCCCGCGCCGCTCTCCGCGCCGTGGCACGGCGCGCACTCGGCCAGATACGTCTGCATCCCCAGGTCGTAATCGGCGCTCGCAACCTCATCGCTCAACACCACATCAGCGGGCTCGGGCGCTGCGTCGGTGGCGTCTTCGCCAGGCCCGGACGCGCCATCGAGATTGAGCATGGGGGTCGGCAGGGTAACAGCAGTGGGCGCGGCTGGACCGATCTCGCGCTCCATGATAATTTCCGGCTCGCCTGAGGTGTTGATTCCGCAGGCGGTCAACAAGAATAAGAGCGCAAGGCTCACGATCAACACGCGATTTGCCACAGGTTTCACCATAGGGTTTAGACCGCAGAGAATGATGGCTGACTTGACTTCCCGACAGTAATCATAATTTTTCAGCGCGACGCGACCCGCTCGGCGGTGTTGGACGCCTGACGCAGCGCCTGGACGGCTGCCTCAACTTTCGCTTCCTGCTCGGCGATCTCGCTTTCCAGCGCGTCGATCCGCTGCACGATCGCAGCAGCGAGGCGCATCAAATACACCCGCTGCTCTTCGTAGGCACGGTCGCCAAGCTTGCCCATATCGTAATCAAAGTCCAGATCGCGGATTTCGCGCAGCACGCGTAATTTCTCGCTCCATAATAGCTCTAGCGCCTGCGCCTGACGCGCCGTCCCCCTGCGGATTGCGGGGCTGTCTTTTGCCCCCGCCTTCAGCAGCGGCCCCGCTACAAACACCAACGTTCCGCCCCCCACCAGCAGGGCTATAAGAATTAACGTCGTCGACATGCCTGCCCCTTCAATGACAGCGGTTCGCCGTTAGCAGCCAGCCGCGAGCCGTAGCCCCCCGCTTGGCGCTTGCTCGTCGCTAACCGCTAACGGCTACCGCCCATTGCCTCGCCACTAGCTATTCAGCGCGCGCTCGATCTCCTCGCGCAGTTCCCGCTCGCGCGGGGTCGAGAGGAAGTGCCGCACGATCTCGCCTTCGGTGTTGATCACGAACGTCTCCGGGATGCCGGTGATCCGGTAATCGTCCTCGATCTTCCCCTTCACATCCGGCGCGTTGTAGTACGTGATCCCAAACTCATCCATATAGGCGCGCGCATTCCGCTCAATATCGTCGGTGTTGATGCCGACGAACACCACGCCCCGATCGCGATATTCCTGCCACAGACGCTCCAGCATCGGCGCTTCATCGCGGCACGGCGCGCAATAGCTCGCCCAGAAATTCACGACGACCGCATTCCCGCGCCAGCCATCAAGCGAGATCGGCTCGCCGTCAAACGTCACCGCGCTGAACGCGGGCGCCGGACCCTCGGTCGGCGTGGTCAGATTTGCCTTGTACAGCGCATAGCCGATTACCACTATCGCCGCGATCACACCCAGCAGCGCCAGCACGCCAAACGTCGAAAAACGCTGCTTCACCGGCTCGTCCGGCTGCGGCTCGGCCTTCGTGATCTGATCCAGCCACTCCGGCAGGTCATCTTGCCCGGCGGGCGACACAAGGTTCGTCTGCTCGGTCATCGATCAAGCCCCTCTAACTCCTGCTCCAACCGTTCGATGAGATCGTGACTCACGTCTGCCGGGACCGGCCGCTGCTGCAGCCGCGTCCCTGAACGCCGCACCACCTGTCCGGCCTGCTGGCCGCGCTGGCGCAAGCGGCGAACCTCGAAAATCCCAATCAGGCTGAACACCGCGATCAGCCCGGCAGGCACCGCGAACGCGAGAAAGCGGTCCATCGGGTCGCGCGGGATAGCCGCGACCTCGTCCCCATACCGCTCGACGAAATAGTCGATGATCTCGTCATCCGTGCGGCCCTCGCCCAACTGCCGCGCGATTTCCTCGCGCCACTGCACGCACGCGATACTCTCGCACTCGTCCAGCGGAATGCCCTCGCACACGTCGCAGAACATCTGGCTGGCGACGCGGTTCACATCGTCCCACGTCACCCCCGGCGGCAGGCTATCGCCGCCCTGCGCGCCCACCGGCGCGATCCCGCCCAGCAGCGCGACCACAACCAATACCAGCGCCAGCCCTCGCATCACTGTCGTCCGAAACATCTGGCTCCCCATCTAGCGATCTCCCGACGTCGAAGGCACCGGGACCGCCGCGTATTGCTGGCGGGTCGCCGGCTGGCGCGACGGCCACAGCGCGACCACCGTGCCCAGGATCAGCACCACACCGCCCAGCCACACGAAGTTGATCAGCGGATTCAGATACACGCGGAAGGTGGTCGTGTTGCCTTCCCAGAACGTGATAATCGCGTAGAAGTCCGCCGCCAGTGTGCTGTGCGAGCCGGGGATGCTCATGTTCGTGGTCGGCGTCATCACGCCGGTGGTCGAGTCAACGGTGTAGAACGTGTCGCGGCGCGGGCGGATCTGGTCCACCACTTTGCCATCACGATAGACGGTGGCGCGGGCGATCGTCATGCGGCGCCCATCTTCCGCGGTCGCGTCATACAGCCCGTTATATTCCATCGTATAGTCGCCGAGCGTCAGGCGATCGCCAGGGTTCAGCGTTCGCTGTGTGATCTCCTGGAACGACGTGCTGCCGATGACACCCAGGCCCATCACCACGATCCCCAGGTGGATGAAGTAGCCGCCGTAGCGTGGGCGGTCGCGCGCGATCAGGTTGGAGAACGCCGACCAATAGCCCTCGCCGCGCCGGTGACGCGCCGCCACGCCCTTGCCGATCTCGTAGATCGTCGCGAAGCCCGCGAACGCCACCAGCAAGAAGCCGAACAGCGCCAGGATGTTATCCGTGCCGGTCGCATACAGCACGATCACCACGACCACCGACAGCACAAACGGGATCAGGCTAGAGCGACCCAAACGCTGCGCGGTGGAGCGACGCCACGCGGCCAGCGGTGCAAGCCCCATCAGGATGAAAATGCCGACCAGGAACGGGCGCACGACCGGCGGGAAGTAGTCCGGCCCCAGGTTGATGACCGTGTCTCGCAAGCCGAGGTCGACCAGGATGGTCGTGATCGCTTCGGCCCAAGTTCCCCACAGCACGACGACCGTCAGGCCCAGGAACATCCAGTTATTGAGCAGGAACAGGCTCTCGCGGCTGAAGATCGAGTCGAGATGGTCCGCGCCGCGCAAATCGCCGCGCTCCTGCCGCCAGACGAGCAGCACCACGCTGACGATCGCCGCGCCCGCCAGGAAGCTGAACATCGGCACGCCGATCTCCGACTCCGCGAAGGCGTGCACGCTGCTGACCACGCCGCTGCGCGTGGCGAACGTGCCGAGGATCACCAGCAGGAACGTCAGGATGATCAGCAGCATGTTCCAGAATTTAAGCATGCCGCGCTTTTCCTGCACGACCGCGCTATGCAAAAACGCCGTACCGGTCAGCCAGGGGAGCAACGCCGCATTCTCGACCGGGTCCCAGCCCCAATAGCCGCCCCAGCCCAGCACGTCATACGCCCAGCGCCCGCCGAGCAGCAGCCCCAGGCTGAGGAACAGCCACGCCACCAGCGCCCACGAACGCGTCGCGCGGATCCATCCTGCGCCAAGCTGCCCGGTTGCCAGCGCCGCGAACGCAAACGCAAACGGAATCACGAAGCCGGTAAAGCCGAGATACAGCATCGGCGGGTGGATGACCATCCCCAGGTGGCGCAGCAGCGGGTTAAGGCCGGTGCCGTCCGCTGGAGTGAACACTTCCGCGTTGCCCGCCGGGCGGAACAACGCCGACACCGGCTGCGTCTGGCCGGGCACCAGCCAGTAACGCTCGAACGGGTTCTCGATGAAGACGTTGAGGATCAGGAAGAACCCGAGGGTCGCCATCGTCGCGACGATCACGTACGGCATCAGCCGCCGCTCGCTGCGCCAGTTGAGCAGCAGCGCCGCGAACGTGAACGCGCTCATCAGCCACGACCAAAACAGCAGCGACCCCGCCTGGCTGCCCCACAACGCGGTATACAGGTAAAACGTCGGGGTTGCGTTGTCGGTCGTCTGCCAGACGTAGGAGATGCTGTACTCATGGTTGAGCAGGGCGTAGATCAGTGTCAGGCACGCGATTGTCAGCAGCGGGAAGGTCGCCAGCGCAGCGTTGCGGGCGCTCATGATCCAGGCGTCGCTGCGCGTGCGCACACCTACCAGCGCCGCAATCAACGCGTATGCCGCCGCGACGAACGCCACGCCGGTCGTGACAATGCCAATTTCTGCAATCATGGCCTTCGATGGCTCCTCGAATAATTTACTGTGAGCGATTAGCAGCAACCGAGACAGGCACTCACGACATTGCCGCGCTTGTAGAACGAGAAGGCGGCACGGGGCCGGTCGGCTTCTCTGGCGGGCTGCTTCCTGTTAACGATCAATTCCTTAAGACAGCACGAAGCAGCGGCGCCGGTCAGAACATAGGCGGCCGTCCCCCCCTCTTGCTAGGACCGGCCGGCAATCACTGCCGCGCTCGCTGCTGCGTCTAACAATGGCCCGCCGAATAACAGCCGTGAGTAATCTGGAAATATCATACATAAAATCCAGACTCCCCGCTAGCCGAACCCGCAGGAGCATTGGGCTCTTTTTCGGCGCAGAAACACACATCTAGCGCGCGGCGCGTGCTTCATCCCAGATAGAGAACGCCGCGCGAGGCGGCGTTCAGGCATGGCAAAGCAAATTCAGCGCACAAGACTAGCCCACAACCTGCTCGGGCACGTCCTCTTCATACTTGGTCGGGCACTTCAGCGTGATTTCGTCGGCAATGAACACCATCTCGCCGTTCTGCTCGACCAGCGTGCCAGACATAATCGCCTGCGCTTCGTGCTGCAGCAGGTCCGGGATCTCCTTCTCGTAGGCGACGACCTTCATGCGCGTGGCGTTGGGGTCTTCGACTGCCTTGTGCAAAACCATTGCCAGCCCGCCCTGCTCGCGGATCTCGTCGTTGCTGTTGGGAATATTGGCGACGACGAAGCTCAGTTCCTGCGTTTCAGGGTTGAATGTGGGATCGCCATCCACCGCGCCGGAGACGCGCACCTTCTTGCCGTGCATCGCCTCATCGCCGAGCAGATCGTCCACCGTCACATAATACCGGGCGCCGATCAGCGTGCTGGAAAACAACAGATATGCCATCGCACCCAGAATCACCACGCCAATAATCATAAACTTCCAGCGCCCGGCAGGCTTCGCCTTGCTCTGGGCGGGCAGTAGCTGACTCTTTTCCCACTGAAGCTCAGTCATGTTTGCTTAATCCTCAATTCAAGCTGGCTCCGACGAATGCCCGCACGTGTATCGAGATTGTAACAGTTTTTCCCCGCATGGTCTACGCCGTAGCGAGTTCTAATCATTTGTTAAGCTAATGACTCAGATAAGCATGCGCTCTAGCTCCAGCTCATCGCGGAGCGGGATGCCGTCCATCCCGATCTCGGGGATGCCGGGCTTGAGGCGGCGCGCCTCGTCGAGCGCGCCGGGACGCAGCGCCGTCAACCGGTACCCCCTTCGCTGGTAAAAGCGCAAAGCGTGCGTGTTATCGTTGGTCGTGATCAGGAACAACCGGCGACAGCCCGCCGCACGCGCCGTCTCTTCGACCGCTCGCAACAGCGCCGTGCCTACCCCGCTATCTTCGATCAGGCTGTTGATCGACATCAGCTCGCACGCGTCCCCGTCGATCCGGTACGTTGCCAGGCCGACGGGCATGCCATCCCGCCACGCGATAACGCCGGGAAACTGACGCATATCGTACAGCACGCCCCGGGTGACCATCGTGATTCCGCCCCAGTGTTCCGCGATCAGCGTGTGCGCCCACTCCCGATCGTCGGATGTCATCTCGCGGATGGTGACCCGTCCTGCCATGGCTACTCCTTTGCGTTTGCGCCCGGATCGCCGCGATCCGCCGGGTCGGGCTGCTCCGTCTGCGTGTCGTCGTCTTCATCGTCGCTAAGCTGCGCGAACCCGCCGCCGTAGTATCCGCCGACAGCCAGGATCGCCAGCACGCCGAGGATGACCATGAAGGTCGCCCATCCGGCCGGGCTGGGCTGCGACTCCTGCGTCTGCACGTCCCACGAGGCGACGTAGGTTTCGAGGTCTTCGAGATCGGTTTCCGTCAGCGGTCCGCCCACCTCAACCGAGAAGCCGGGCATCAGAGGGTGATCGGTCCCGCTGGCGACGACGGTGCGGAACGTGTCGGGATCATACGCAAAGCCGGGGAAGTTCGGCGGCACGCGCCCGCGCCCTTCCGCGCCATGACAGCCGTAGCACGAGGTAGCGTAGACGGTCGCACCGTGCTGCACGTCACCGAAATGATCGGGCACCAGCTCGACCTCAGCGCGAAGGTTCGGTGCGGGCAGCGAGGGCACGTCGCCCGACTCCCACGTCGCCATGTACGCCATCACCTGGTCGATCTGAGCCTCGCTCAGCGGGCCGCCGGACGTCTGCGCGTAGGCGGGCATCGCAGCCCCATCGTCCGGGTCGGAGTCGCGGCCCTGGGCGATCACCTCGCGCGCCATCTCCGCATCGAACGCGATCGCCTGGAACGCAGCGCCTTCCGCGATTGCCTCGCCGCGCGGGCCGTGGCACGTCTGGCAGAACTCAGCGTACACCGCCGCGCCGAAGCGAGCCGCCTGCCCGTCGTCCTGTGCCAGCGTGGGCGCTCCCCCTGCCAGCAGAGCCAGTAAAAGCGTCACACTCACAAGGGCTAACAGGCGTTTCATGAGTTTCCTCACCTCCCGTGGAGCCTGCGTGAAGGTATTATACTGTATCGCCCTTGCCCGGCGAAACGCGCCGCTTGCGCTGTTGCCGGCGGTGTCAAAATCACCTCTCGGCTTTGGGTTGTGCTCATCGCTACCACTCTTGATCAAAATCGCCACGTCAGGCGGCGTGGCGATGATCTTGATCTTCTTTCCATTCGACCGGCGCGCTTTATGCGCCGCCGATCTCGATGTAGCGTTTCCACGAGTCGGGCCCGCTGCCCATCTCCAACACCAGATAGCTGGTGCGAGGTGTCTTCGGCTCCCACAACAGGCGCAGCCCTGCCTCACCGGGCAGGCGACTCCCCTTGCGGTGGTTGCAGGCGAAGCACGCGCAGGCCGTGTTCGACCACGTATTCTTCCCCCCGCGTGACAGCGGCAGGATGTGATCGACCGTCAGGTCGCGGCGCGTGAGCGTCTTGCCGCGCACCACGTCGCCGACCGTCGCACCACAGTAGATGCAGGTGTAGTGGTCGCGGGCGAGCACTCCCTGACGGCTCCAATGTGCGTGGCGTCGCGGGACGTTAATGAACTGCCGCAGCGCGATCACCGACGGGATGGGGAACTGGGAGCGCACCGTCCGCAAGAAGCGCCCTGTTTCTTCCACCATGATCGCTTTCCCGCCGAGAAGCAGGTTGATAGCGCGCGGGATACTGATGACGGTCAGGGGTTCCCATGTGCCGCCATTAAGAAGTAGTACGTGCCCTTCGACCATCGGTCTAATCCTGGTACAACTCACTCGAACCGCCGATTACCTGACGGCCCGCTCTTAATTATATCTTTTTTCACGCACTTTTTCACCTCTTTTCGGCCTTACATTTGGTGCACATTTTCCATACCTCCAAAGATCATCACGGGCACAAAAACGCCGCCTAGTCGGCGGCGCTGAGAGTGAGCTCGTACTCAAGATTCTCCGTGTCGAGGCTGCGCGGCCGCTGCACCGTGACGCGATACGTCCCGTCTTCCGGCAGTTCAAAATCGACCAGGGCCGCCTCGCCTGCCTCGGACGGCTCGCTGATCACCAGACGCCGCTGGTCCGGCCCCTTCAACTCTATCTGCAACGCCACATCGCCCGGCTCGTGGGTGACGTGTAAGGTGACCACATCCCCAGCTTCGCCCTCGAACGCGTAGATCTCGCGCCGGTTCATGCCGCTGACCCGCCCGGCGATCACGTCGCCATAGCCGACGAATCCGTCGCGCGGCGCCTGCGCCGTGTCGCGAATCATCAGCCGGTAATCGCCGCCCCCGAAGCCCTCGGCCTCGAGGAAGCGGGTCGCCACCAGCAGATACGTTCCATCGTCCGGCAGGGTGACTTCAAGCGCCGAGTCGGTGCTGGCGCCGGAGTCGTCGTTTTCCGCCAGCCGCTCGCCGGACTCGGTCATCAGCACGAGGTATGCGTCCAGTGCCGAGCCGTCCGCCGCCATCTCGGCGCGGATGCGCTGACCGGCGCGCCCCTCAAAGCGGTAGGCGTGCTGGAAGTCGTCATCGGTCAGCGTGCCGAGCGCCCGCTCGCCCAATTTGATTGCGCGCGCCGTCGCCGGATCGACCGGCAGCAGGTCGGCGCCCGGTCTCACGCCCGCATGCTCCGATGCGTCGAACGCGCCCACGCCCGGGTTCGCCGCCACCGCGTCGAGGAATTCGGTCACAGTCGGCGTGACGACGCCGATATGCACCAGCAGCACCGTCCCATCGGCATCCATCAGCAGGCTCGTCGGGATGGTAACGACCGTCGAGCGACGGGCCAGCCGTTCCGCCGTGTCCACCACTACATGCAGCCCGTCCGGCTGGTCGAGCAGGAACGCCAGCGCATCTTTTTCTGTGTCCGACATATTCACGAAAACCACGTCAAACGCGTGCGTCTTGGCGCTCAGAGCGACGTCCGCCAGGTGCGGAAACTCCACCTGGCACGGCGGGCACCACGACGCCCAGAAATTGAGCAAAGCGGGGCGCTTCATCTTGAGCGAATTGAACTCGGACGAGTCTCCCAGAGCCGGAAGCACAAACGGATTGAACCGCTCGCCAAGCGGGGCAAGCGGCAGCGGGCGACCGACGCCGAGCGTGCCGCCGATCCAGAGTGTAATGCTGCCGGTTCGCAGGTTTTGCAGGTGCACGCGCAGCGCCAGGTCTTCGACTTGTAGGGCGGGGGAGTCTTCCTGGGCTGCTGCCAGCGGCGTCGCGCCGAACAGCGCGAGGGCCAGCAGCACGATAAGCGCCCGCATCAGGTGCGAGGGCAGCGTGCGAGGGTGCGTCATGGTGGGTGCTCCGTCTCCAATGCAGGGCTTTCGCGTCAAGTGTACCACGGAGTTCTCTCTTACAGGCAGCGCGTAATTGCCCCTTACGCGTCACGTGCCGATAATGGCAGTAGACTTCGTGCCGATCGCGCAAGGGGGAAGGACGATGCAGCACACTACCCAAACGCTTACCGCGCCGAATGGTGCTACGCTGTTCGCCCAGGCATGGGAGCCGGACACCGCGCCGCGCGGCGTGGTGGTGCTCGTTCACGGCGTCGCGGAGCACAGCGGGCGCTACCAGCATGTCGCGGCGTTCCTGGTCGAGCGCGGCTATGCCGTCTGCGCGTACGATCATCGCGGGCACGGGCGCTCGGACGGAGAGCGCGCCCAGATCCGCCACTTTAACGAGTACGTGGACGACCTGCGCCTCGTGTTTGAGCGGGTCCACGCCGCGCACGCAAACACGCCGCTGTTCCTCTATGGGCACAGCATGGGGTCGATCGTCGCACTGTTGTTCGCGCTACGCTATCAGGACGAGTTGGCCGGGCTGGTCCTCACCGGGACCGCGCTGCGCCTGCCGATCCGCGTCCCGTCGCCGCTGCTGCGCCCGGCCGGGTGGATTGCCAAGATCATTCCAGGCGCCGCCATCATCCCGGCCATTGTCCTGTCTGGCCTTAGCCGCGACTCGCGTGTGATAGAGGCTTATCGCACCGATCCATTGGTCACAACCGGGCGGCTGAAGCTCGGCTGGTCGTTCGCCCTGGCGAGCGCCGTGGCCGAGGTGGAGCGGCGGCTGCCGGAAATCAAGCTGCCTCTCCTGGCGCTGCATGGCGGGGACGACCCGATCACGCTGCCGGGCGGCGCGGATGTGGTCCGCGAGCGCGCCGGGTCGAACGACCTCACCGTGCGCGTGTATCCCGGCCTGCGACACGAGATCCATCAGGAGCCGGAACAGGCGCAGGTGCTGGGCGACATCGCAGCGTGGCTGGACGCTCATTCCGGTGAATGACCCTTTCTGACCCTTTAAGAACCATTGGCACATCGCAAGCATCATAAAAAAGTCGTTACAGTCCTTGACAGCCGCGTGACGGATGTGTTAAACTTCCTGCGGTTTTCGGGAACTTTTGGACATGTCAGACGGTCATAGTAAGCAAGAAATCAACGAAAACGCCGTGTACTCGCGGCGGGAAGCGGCCGATGCCCTCGGCATCAGCCTGAGCACGCTCCAGCGATTGATCGACGAGGGCTATCTGCGAGCGAGCCGTCCCGCTGGGGTACGCCGAATCTTCATCCAGGGGGCCAGCATCTTTGAGATGCTCGACCGGACGAAAGTGGAAAGGTCAGCTTAAATGGAACCCGGTTCGTCTGCTGCAAGTCCGAGTGGCGAACTCGACGGCTTAGACCCCGACCAACCTGACTGGCGGGCTAAGCGCATCATACAGACAACCGATTATCTGGACGTCCAGGCCGATGTCGCCCGTGCCGCTTCGACGGCGCGTCGCGAGATCGCGGACAACCGAGCAGGGTTTCACGCCCGGCGCAGATCGGAGGCGCGGCGCTAGCTGACCGCGACCTTCCTCTCACTGATTCCCCGCCGGGGCGTGAAACGACACACAGGGTTCACGCCCCGGTTTCGTTTGTTCGGGACGAACCGCGCGGACTAACCCCCCGGGCCTGCGCGCCCGGCTTGCCCGAACACGCATCTTCGTACACGAAAAGGGATTGACGATGCAGGCGCAGAGCCGATCGACCCGGTCGAACCGCTTCCACGCATGGCGCGAGTTGGGACACGCGTATTACGCGCGCCCCACCCGGCCTGGGAGTGGCTTCACTCGTACGCTATCTGGCGAGGAGAGAACAAAGTGAAAGCCTCACAGCCTGAAGCGAACTTTGACGGTCACGGTGAATGGGCTTCGCAGGTAGCGAAGCGCCGCCCTGCATCGACCATCTGAATCCGGCGGGTCCGGTCGGGTGGTTGATGCCACTCGACCGAACCGAAACCACACCGAGAAGAGAGACAAGATCGTTTTGGCCCGCACGTAATGGAAGGCGCGAGCGCGCGATGGGTTGGCGATGGGTCGGAAGATACCGCCGCTCGCATGGGAACCGGGGCCAGCAGTTTAACAAGACAGCGCGGGAGTGGGAGCGATGCGGCTTGCATTCCTCTGCCTGTGTGGGAAGTACTGTGCGGATAGCGACACGGGGTGTTGGCTCGCTTCCCACACAGGCGTTTTGGCCCACTCCACGTTCCGGAGAAGAACACCTTTATCGACCGCCAGGGGCCGACCGGTCCCTTAGAAGGAGGAAGTTAGCAAATGGGGAGTTGTTGCTAGGGATCACGATTCTGGAAGTGCTGCAGTTTGGGCTGGTGTTGGCGCTCGGCCTGCTGCCGCTCGCGATCGTTCTCGTAGCCGATCCGCCCACCTCGCTTAAGACGCCCCGGATAGCGCGTCGCATTCAGCGGCCAGGTTGGGCGCGGACCGGCATACTCGCGGTATTTGTACACTGGTTGGTTGATTGGTTTTCATGAATAGCGGACACCGGCCCATTCTGAGCCGACCATTGGGAGAATTTTTACGTCTGCGCGTCGAACGGCACGCACGCGTAGCTTTTTATTGACGCTGCCCGGCGATCCTTGCCGCATGGGTGGCGCTCCTGTTGTTTTACCGCGCCAATTTCTAGACAATCGTGGTAAGGGCCGCGATCGTGCCCGTTCTATTGGCACGCCTGCGAAAGGAGCACGCTATGAACGCGACCCATCCTTCCACCGACCAAAACCCATATGACCTGTCGAACGCTGCGCCGTACCGCGTGTGGGGCGCGGACGGGATCGAACCAGCCGCGCTCGACCAGATGAAGCGCGCGGTCCGCCTGCCGGTCGCCGTGCGCGGCGCGCTGATGCCGGACGCGCACCAGGGCTATGGCCTGCCGATCGGCGGCGTGCTGGCAACTGAGAACAGCGTCATCCCCTACGCGGTCGGCGTGGACATCGCCTGCCGCATGCGTCTGACCGTCTACAATGCCTCGCCCAGCGTCCTTGAGCAGCATCGCGATCTGTTCCGCGATGTGCTGGAACAGCAGACGTGTTTCGGCGCGGGCGCGGAGTGGTCTACCCCGCGCGAGCACGAGGTCATGGACGATCCGCTCTGGCGCGAGCACCCGATCGCGCGGCAGTATTTTGACATCGCGCGCCGCCAGCTTGGGACCAGCGGCTCCGGCAATCATTTCGTGGAATTCGGCGCGCTGAACGTCCACACCACGATCGACTCGCCACTCGGCAAAATCCCGCCGGGGACGTACCTGGCGCTGCTCAGCCACAGCGGGAGTCGCCGCTTTGGCCTGGAAATGGCGAACCATTACACGCAGATCGCCATGCGCCTGCGCACCGGTCTGCCCAAAGATTTTCAGCACCTCGCCTGGCTGGCGCTGGACGAGGAAGCGGGCGCCGAATATTGGGCGGCGATGCAGCTTGCCGGGCGCTACGCCAGCGCGAACCACGCCGTCATTCACCGCCAGATCACCGACGCATTGCGCATCCCGGTGCTGGGCGGCGTCGAGAACCATCACAACTTCGCGTGGAAAGAGCAGGTCGACGGGCGCGAGGCGATCGTGCACCGCAAAGGCGCGACGCCCGCGAGTGAAGGCGCGCTCGGGGTAATTCCCGGCAGCATGGGCGCGCCGGGCTTTGTCGTGCGCGGGCTGGGCAGCGCGGAGTCGCTCAACAGCGCGGCGCACGGCGCGGGTCGCCGCATGAGCCGCAAGCAGGCGTTCTCGCAGTTCGATTGGGAATCGGTCCAGGCGCGGCTGAGCGACCTGGGCATCGAACTGCTCTCCGGCGGGCTGGACGAAGCGCCCGACGCCTATAAGGACATCCGCCAGGTGATGCAGGACCAGTCCGATCTGGTCGTCGCGCTGGCCGAGTTTCACCCGAAGCTGGTCAAGATGGACGGCAGCGGAAGCGGTCCGCGCTGGGGCGGTGGGCGCAAAAAGGGCAAGAAGCAGCGGAAGAAGCGATAAGGGGACACAGCGCCATGCCGAGGTGCGAGACGCGGTATAATCGGGGCAACGACCGCGCAGAGTGATCAGGTGAACCGGATGTCCGAAAAAATCTTTGAGCAGGCGGCGGCGTGGCTCGACGCGGGCGAGCCGGTCGCGATGGCGACGGTCGTCCGCATCTTCGGCTCGTCGAGCCAGCCCCTCGGCGCGCGCATGGCGATGACCACCGGCAACCGCTTTGTCGGCGCGGTCAGCGGCGGGTGCGTCGAGACGGACGTGTACGAAACCGCCATGCTCGTCCTGCAACGCGGCACGCCGTTGATGCTCCATTACCAGCAGGTTGAGAATCCGTTGATCGAGATCGGGCTCAACTGCGAGGGCAAGATCGACGTGCTGGTCGAGCCACTAAGCGCGGAAACCCTGCTACTCCACGCCGCGCGGGAGCCGCTACACCGCGTCAATGTCACTGTCTGCTCGCCGGAGAACCCTTCTGCGCCGGACGCATGCCACGCGTGGATCGCAGCCGATGGCCGCTCCGACCCGCCGCTGCCCGACGCAATCGTGCGCGACGGTCTGGCGGCGCTGCGCGGCGACCGTCCGCAAACCGTCAGCTATGAAGATGGGCGCGTCGCGCTGTTCGAGCCGGTTCTGCCACCACCCACGCTGCTGATCTTCGGCGCGGACGAAGCCGCCGTGCCGCTGGTACGCTTCGCCAAGCTGCTCGGATTCCGCACCATCGTCAGCGATGGGCGAGCCGCGTTCGCCACGCGCGTCAAGCACCCGGACGCGGACGAGGTCATCGCCGCGTGGCCGGACGAGGTCGTGCGCCGGGTGGGCGTGGACCATCGCACTTACGTCGTCTCGTTAAATCATGAGCCGCGCTTTGAAGA
>Ga0134103_1001236_pt1 | contig 24744 bp, 20 predicted proteins | sample 14_taG_2_FD_94445 | JGI IMG/M metagenome (GOLD analysis project Ga0134103, IMG submission 94445) | Switchgrass degrading microbial communities from high solid loading bioreactors in New Hampshire, USA - 14_58_20_212_A1 metaG | ecosystem: Engineered > Bioreactor > Semi-continuous > Anaerobic >...
TCAAAGTAATAAAGCGAGTAGCGTTTGGATATAGGAGTTTCTATCACTTTAAAGTAAGGATTCTAATAGTACATAAACTTAGTAAACTAATTAAATATAAAAAACCAGGTTTAAGCAAAACTGCTTAAAACCTGGTCTATCAGGTTATTGGAAATTATTCACCAACACTATTTGAGAAAGATTCTTTATTTCATGTAGTCACTACTTTAAGGGTTTCATATTATAATGGAGTATTTTAATTTATGTAAAAATGTAAACCTTTAGCAGATTTGACACTTACTCTGGTTTAGATAAGAATTATCATATCTATACTGTTTGAAAACCAAATGCTTGGGTTTGTTCCTCAATGAACTGATTAGTATATAAGCGATAATAGTAACCACGTTGGTTAATTAATTCTTTATGTGTACCCCGTTCAATAATCTTACCATCTTTAATAACTAAGATGACATCACTATTTACAATCGTCGAAAGTCTATGTGCGATAATGAAACTAGTGCGTCCTTTGAGGATTTTTTGGATTGCACGTTGAATCTTTTGTTCCGTTTCTGTGTCGATGGAACTAGTAGCTTCATCTAAGACGAGTATGGCAGGGTTAGCGAGGATGGCGCGAGCAAAAGAGATAAGTTGTTTTTGACCAGTAGATAAGCGGTCTCCACCTTCGCCAACTTCGGTATCATAACCTTGTTCAAAACTCATAATGAAGTCATGAGCATCAACGAGTTTGGCGGCTTCAATGATTTCTTCATCCGTTGCATCTAATCTACCATAACGAATGTTGTCTTTAATTGTACCACTAAAGAGATGGGGAGATTGTAATACATAGCCGAGGTTAGAGTGTAGCCAACCGAGACTTCGTTCGCGATAATCGACACCATCAATTAGGATGCTACCTTCTTGTGGTTCGAAGAAGCGACATACTAGGTTTACGATAGTGCTTTTACCCGCACCTGTTTCACCGACAATAGCGACGGTTTGACCAGGTTCAACTACTAGGTTAAAGTTCTCAAGCACTTTTTCATTGGGTTTATATCCGAAAGTGACATTGCGGAACTCAATTCTACCTTTAATTGGTTCCCAGTTTTCCTTTTTGAAATTCAGATAGTCACCGTATTTTTCAATAACATCAGGACGGTCGACAATTTCAGGTTCTGTTTCCAATAAGGAAATTAACCGTTCGGCACTAGCTTGGGCTTGTTGAAATTCTGCCAAGACTCTCGCGATTTGCAGAATAGGATCAAAGAATTGGGTGGAATAGGATATGTATAATTGCAGGGTACCAAATGATATAATACCAGTTAATACATAATTACCACCATAGTAAATCGCAAGGGCTGTACCAACGAAACCTAAAACGAGGACGGTTGGGAAAAGGAGAGAAGAAATCATAATTGCTTTAATTGATTTTTTGCGCATCGAGGTAGCTAGTTCGTTAAACTCATTAAGATTTTTGGCTTCTAAGACTAAGGTTTTCGTAGTCTTAGCACCCATAATACCCTCATTAAAAGCGCCAGTGATGCGCGAGTTAATCTTTCTTACTTCCCGATATAATCTTAAGATGATTTGTCTTAGTACAATACTAATAACAAGGATAATTGGGGTTACCGCAAGGGTTATAAGTGCAAGTTTTGGATTTATAAAAAACATTATGATCATAACAGATAACATCATCATAAATCCCCAACTAATATCAATTAAACCCCAAGAGATGATTTCGCTTAATCTGCGAGAATCACTAGTTAAGCGGGCCATAATCCAGCCAACTGGTGTATTGTTGTAGTAATTAAATGAGAGTGATTGGAGTTTTTCAAAGGCAATCCTTCTTAAGTCATATGATAATTCTACTTCAATTGTGCCAGCATGCTTAATGAATTTATAGACAAAGAATGATTGTAGCACAGTAAATATTAAGAATGTTAACCCAAATAACCCAATAATGCGTAAATCAATTTCTTTACCTAGGTTTTCACCTATGTAGTCAAGGACACTACGGGTAATTAACGGGAAAACCGCATCTAGCACACCAATTAAGACAACGAAGATAATACCTAAAATAACATGTCTTTTGAAGGGCTTCATATAGTAAAAAATCTTTTTCCATATCTTAAGGTTTAGACTCGTCGTAAAATCTTGTTCTTGGAATTGGTCCATCTTATTCTCCCCTTTCTAGGTCGAATTCGCGCTCAATAGCAGTTTGGATATCGTAGATACGTTTGTAGACTTTATCATTTTTGAGGAGTTCTTCATGGGTACCCATTTCTAGAATTTTGCCATCGTCGAGAACAATAATCTTATCAGCAGCCATTGCGGTGGCAATGCGATGGGTAATGATAATCTTTGTCATGTTTTTAGTTTTCGCTAAGGCATTACGAATCGCAAGATCTGTTTCCGTATCTACAGCGCTTAAAGAGTCATCAAAGATAACGATGGGCAAATGGTTTACTAACATACGCGCAATAGCGACCCGTTGTCTTTGACCACCGGATAAGGTGACCCCTCGTTCACCAATTAAGGTGTTATAGCCCTTCTCGAACCGAATGATATCATCATGGACACTAGCCATTTTAGCAGCATTATAGATGACTTCATCAGTTGGTTTATCTAAGGTAATACCGATATTTTCATAAATTGTTTTAGAGTAGAGGAATGGTTCTTGCAGTATCATACCGATATGTTTACGAATCCAATGTTTATCGATATCTTTTAACTCGATACCATCAATTTTAATCGAACCAGAAGTATAATCATATAGTCTAACTAATAGATGAGCAAGTGTTGATTTACCGCTACCTGTTTTACCAATAATGGCGACCGTTTCACCTTGCTTAATGTCAAAGGAAATGTCTTTTAATGTCGCAAGGTTACTATCCGCAAAGGTAAAACTTACATTTTTAAAACTGATGTTACCTTTTATTTTAGGTTTGAGTTTACCGTTTTCAATATACTCATCTTTTTCATTGAAAATCTCTTCAATCCGTTTGAAAGATACAGTACTCTTACCAAAGTCAACGATAATACGCGCTAGTTGGCGAATAGGCCAGAGGACAAAGTTAACATAACCACTAAAGGCTACTAGTTCACCAACAGTAATTGTGTCTTTAAGGGTTAAAAATGCCCCAACAGTAATGATAATCCCTATGAGTAGTAAACAAATAGCATCGGAGCTACTCCAGTAGAAGGACAAACTATTGATAATCTTTTGTGATAAGTTGGCATAAGTGCGATTCTTTTCCTCAAAGCGTTCAATCTCATATTTTTCGCGGGCAAAAGCCTTAACCACTCTAATACCAGTTAAGTTTTCTTGTAAGCAGGTTGTCATTTTAGCTTCTGCTTCATCTGTATCCGTGAATACTTTTTGAATGCGCTTAAAGAATACTAACGCGAAACTGAAGATTATAGGAACGACACAGAGTGTGATAAGGGTTAGCACAGTATTAATCCGAAACATTTGTGCTACAACGAAAATGAAAAGGAAGATAATCCGGAAAACTTCTGGTAATTGGTTACCGATGAAAGCACGAATAGTATCAACATCAGAAGTACTACGTTGAATTAAATCCCCTGTTTCGGCATGGGTATGGTAAGAATAGGGCAAGTTTTGAATGTGGTTATATAAGTTATAACGTAGCTTATATGCGGTATTTTCCGATAAGCGAGCATTCGCTAAACTAGCAATAAACATGCATAATGCCCGGACTAATTGAACAGTTACTAAGGCAATACCTAAATATAGAAGTTTTTCTAAAGGTTTATCGCCTTTATTAATGAACCACACGATGAACTCGGGTAGACGTACTTCTTTATCAGGATTGTTCATGATGATTTTATCATAAGCATGTTGATAAAATAATGGAACAACTGTTAGTAAATAAGATACGCACGATAATAATACAACAGAAATGACGAGAAAAATAATATCTTTTTTCACCCATTTGATGATGGTTTTTATATAGTGCATTTTCATTCACCCCTTTGTTTGTAGAAAATAAAAAAGGAAGAATTGCCTTCACTCTTCCTATAAATACATGATACATGACAAAAAAAAAGAGGAATCTCGAAAAGATTCCTAAATTTCCCTCGCATTGTATTAATAATCAACCTAAAAAGAATCTCCCCGTGAAGACAATGATTGAAAGATATTTAGTTTCTGAATATCTAATCTAACTTTAATCATTCTCTTCACCTCCGATTCTTGCAAAATAAGTTAGACCGTTTATATTCTATCAATGCTTATTATTTTAGTCAATAGGGTAAATAAACTTAAGATAATTAATTAAATGAATTGCTTAATATAAAAGAATACCTTATAATTGTGTATGTATGTATAATAAGCAAAGGATAGGAGAAGGAGCATAAAAATGAAGGTTCTAGTTGTCAATGATGATGGTTACACTACCGAAGGTTTAAAGATTTTAGCTGATGCATTTATTAACCGTGGAGACCAAGTTTATATCGTTGCACCACATACGCACCAAAGTGGTAAAGCTATGGCAATTACTGTTGATCATGGATTAGTGGCACATCGCCATGCTGATAATATCTGGAGCGTTGAGGGTACACCAGCTGACTGTGTTAATTATGCCCTTAATATTTTAGAATTAGATGTTGATTTAGTGGTGTCAGGCATTAATAATGGCTTTAATGTAGGTACTGATACGATATACTCAGGTACTATTGGCGCGGCTATGGAAGCTATATTAAATGATAAAAAAGCAATTGCGTTTTCTGGTGAATCCAACAACAATGATGTTGTTAGAAAAGAAATCAATAAAGTGATTGATTTTATTTTTGAACATGATTTATTGTCAACGGAATATATTTTGAATGTTAATTTCTATAAAAGGGAAATGAAGGAATGCAAAGGGATTCTTATTACCGAAGTTGGTATTAAGAAGAAAACAAGAAGACCATATAATTATAACGATGAACAAAAAACCGATGTATGGGCTATGAAAAATGGTTATATTTCTATTACGCCTTTAAAATTAGGAAATGGTGATGGTGTACTAGTTGATGAATTAAGTCGTAAATTACAAAATAATAACTAATAAGCCATAAGACCTTGATAAAAATAGATAGCGATATTAATGATTACTCCTAATAATGTCGCGTATCCTAATATTTTCCCTAGCTTTTCATTATGAGGTCTTACAAAAGCATAAAGGATAACACCAGTTACAGGTAAGAAGAGACCGACATAAATGAAAAATAGAGCGATTATTATATGTAAAATTTGATTAAATTTTGATGGTTTGGTAGCAACACGCGTTTCTCTTAACCTGTAAATAGCATAAAACCCATCATTACGCAAAATTTTCCCTCCTTACCATCTTTATTATAACAATAATTAACCACTTGTACAATTATTCTATTATTGTCGAAAAAGATTCATTTTATTATTTATATGATGAATATTCAACAAATAAAACTGTCCAGATAATTTATTGGACAGTTTTATTTGTTTTACGAGACAATGTTTATATTCCCGAAACAAATATTATGACTAAAAGTAAGCAAATATTCAGAATTACGCCTACAAGGATGGAAGTATCCGCAATCTCTGCAAGCTTATCATAATTGGGTCCCATAAATGCGAATAGTATTCCGCCAATAGCAGGTAAGAGAATAGCAACAGGATCAAACCCCAAAACAAGCAAAAATTTTATAAAAGGATTAAGTTTTTTCACTTTTAAAGTATCATTATGTATTTGTTTTTGATGGTAGTTCGAAAACATTTATACTCATATTCTTCTTCCTAGTTTAAGATGATTTTAGCAAATATGTGATGTTTCAACAAGTTATAATTTGAAATTGCAACTAATGGTAGAAAATAAAAAATCATACCACTATAAAATGGTATGATTTTTTTGTTATTATCGCTTTTCGATTACTCTCTTTAAGAACTCTCTTGTTCGTTCATGTTGAGGACTATTAAAGATTACTTTCGGGTCGCCAATTTCTAATATTTGTCCTTGGTCCATAAATACTACTACATCGGATACTTCTAGCGCAAAACTCATTTCATGCGTTACGACAACCATCGTCATTCCTGATTTAGCTAAATCCCGCATGACATTTAATACATCACCAACCATTTCTGGATCAAGGGCACTAGTTGGTTCATCAAATAACATAATATCGGGATTCATCGCTAAAGCGCGAGAGATCGCGACCCGTTGTTTTTGTCCACCAGATAAACTATTTACATTCACATTGGCGAAATCTTTCATTCCAACTTTTTCAAGTAATTCCATCGCAATAGTGATAGCTTCTTCTTTTTTACGTTTTAAAACTAACATTTGGGCGATGATGCAGTTTTCTAAGACAGTCTTATTGTTGAATAAATTGAAACTTTGAAACACCATCCCCATTTTTGTGCGTAGTTTATCAAGATCAGTCGTTTTATCGGTTAAGTCTTTACCTTCAAATATAATGTGACCTTGATCAGGCTCTTCTAATAAATTTAAGCAACGGAGTAAGGTGGATTTACCACTTCCTGAGGGACCAATGATACATACTACTTGACCTTTATAAATGTCAAGGTTAATACCATTGAGGATTTTATTTTTGCCAAAACTTTTATGTAAATCAATGATTTCGATGATTTTTTCCATGATTTATTCTCCTTAATATGATTGGCTCGTCGGGAAGGATATTTTAATCTTATTCCGATTACCATTTAGTAATTTATTACTAATTAAATATAAGAGCCTTGTAGTGACGAAGGTCATAATTAAATATAGGATTGCCGCAATGATATAAGCTTCATATGTCCGATAATAGCGACCGTTGATGGAATCAGTAACGAAGAAGAGTTCGGTAACAGCGATGACATTTAAGACCGCTGTATCTTTGATGTTGATGACAAATTCATTGCCAATGGCAGGGATACTGTTTCTGATGGCTTGGGGAATCACGATATGAAACATGGCTTGTGCCCGCGTCATTCCCAGACTACGGGCAGCTTCCATTTGACCTTTATCAATGGCTTCAATGCTTCCTCGTAATACTTCAACAATATAGGCGGATGTATTAATGGAAACAATGAAGATTCCACTTGTGATGATATCAACCTTACCAGATAGGAACATATAATAAATAATTACTGCTTGAACAATCATTGGTGTTCCTCGCAAGACTTCAACATAAACGGTTGACAAGATGATGCCGATTCTTTTAAGGATTTTCACGAATAATCGATCACGGTTAGTAATCTTTTGAATCTTAATCGGTGTTATAAAAATCGCAATCAATAAACCAATAACAGTTGCGCTGAGTGATATTACCAATGTCCACTTTACGCCGTCTAAGAATAATTCGTGAAATTCCTGCCAAAAGAACTTGATCCATTGCCCTAGATTATCTGTAGTTGGTTTTGTATAAATGTACATTTGATAATACCCCCAGACGTATAGAAGAATCTTCACTATTCATTTTTGATGAAATACTCCATCCATGTTTCTCTTGTTTCTTGGGAAATTGATGCTAGGACAGCATTGATTTGATCTCTTAATACTGTATCACCTTTACGTAAACCAATTGCTGTAGTGATGTAAGATTCATCAATTTCGAAACCATTTCCTTCGGAGAAACGAATATAGGTTAGTTGTGAGTTATTCATAACAACAGACATGGCTACGGGCAACTCAGCGATAAAACCATCCACAGCGCCACTGGCAGTGGCTAATACTAGGGCTGCATAATCTTCTAATGAAGTTGCTTTTATGGCACCTGTCATTTGATCGATTAATTCTTCTTGTAAAGTTTCTTTTTGTGCCGTAATACGAGCACCTTCAAAATCATGAATGCTTGTCACATTCACAAAAGGACTATCTTTACGGACGACAACGACTTGTTCACTAGTAAAATAAACATCGGAGAAGTCGATTGATTGTTTACGTTCTTCCGTTGGACTCATACCTGCGATAATTGCATCGATGTTACCAGCTTGTAGTTGGGGAATTAAAGCTTCCCAAGCTAAAGCTTTTATAACTAATTGCTTGTCCAAATGAACAGCGATTAAGCGGGCAATTTTAACATCGTAGCCATCGCAATAACCGCTGGCGTTATCGATTTTCACTGATGTGATAGTTGGTTTCGATGTGGTCCAGTTAAATGGGGCATATCCACATTCTAATCCAACGATAAATTGATCTTCACGGTTAACAGTTAATGTATTATTGTTATTAGTACAACTAGAAACGATAAAGATAAGTAAACCTAATAGTAAGCATGAGAATAATCTACGCATGTGTTTTCCTCCTTGAATGATTTTTATTACATAAAAAAAAGATGCTTATTAGCATCTAGTCAATTGGCTCGCTTGTTCATTTCAACACAAAAAAGAGGAAAAAACGAGACAATTGATAGCGCCAATACTTTTTTACAAAAGTAGAGAGTATTACAGGTATTCCCTGTAATCCCACAATTATAACTTGCGAGGTTATAATTGTTCGGCGATGGTTGCCTTTCGTATGTTTCATAGCCCGCCGGCTCCACATACTACTCATCTGCATCGCTACCTCTATCAATTGCTTAGCATCTATTTAGTTGATTGCGTTTATTATATCATATAATATGCGTTCAGCAAGGGTTGTGTTCAATGAAAATGTTTTCATAAGCCCAAATTTTTAACATAGATGTAAAAGAAGCTGCATAAGTATACTTTGAGAATACCTATAGGAGGTTACTTATGCAGATTCATGTAGTAAAAGCAGGGGAGACGCTTAGCGATATTGCGAAGTTTTATAATACCACAGAAAGTGCAATTGCGAGTGTAAATGCGCTACCTGCTCCATACACTCTCGTCGTTGGTGAAGCTTTGGTTATACCGATTGTTGGAAGTTTTTATGTGGTGAAAGAAGGGGATTCATTATATCAGATTGCCACTAGGTATGGATTAAATTATTTAGAACTGGCGCGAATCAACAACCTTTCCCCCTGGCAACCATTAAATATTGGTATGAAACTATATATTCCCCCGTTACCGAAAGCGAATATTGAAGTGAATGCTTATGCGGAACCTGTGGGTGATGAGGTTAGCGACAATCTCAAGAATTCGGTAACAAATGTTGCTCCCTACTTAACATACCTTGCCACGTTTAGTTTTCAAGTTAGACGGGATGGCACGTTAAGGAGACCACCCTTAGATGATTTTCCGACTATAACCCGTAATAATCGGGTAATTCTCATGATGGTGGTAACTAACTTAGAAGAAGGATTATTTAGTGGAGAGTTAGGAAGAGTTATATTAGAAAATGAGGAACTACAAAACACTTTAATTGATAATATCATCAATACAGCCAATGAACTTAATTTCCGCGATGTCCACTTTGATTTTGAATTTATTCCTTCTGAACTAAAAGATAACTACGTGCGTTTCCTTGAAAAGGCTAAGCGGCGCTTAGAAAACGAAGGATTTCTGATGAGTGTTGCCTTAGCTCCTAAAGTAAGTGGTGAACAAGCAGGACAATGGTACGAAGCCCATGATTATCCAAGAATTGGTAAAATAGCAGATTTCGTGGTGCTAATGACTTACGAATGGGGTTATAGTGCAGGACCACCACTACCTGTATCACCTATTAACGAAGTAAGAAAAGTGGTGGAGTATGCAGTATCAACAATGCCCAGTACGAAAATACTTCTTGGGCAAAACCTTTATGGTTATAATTGGACACTTCCTTATGTGAAAAACGGTGATTACGCAGTAGCACTTAGTCCTATTAGTGCGCGAAACTTAGCACTTAATCAAGGAGTGGAGATTCAATACGATGAAGTAGCGCAAGCACCTTTCTTTGAATACACTGATGATCAAGGTAACGAACACATCGTATGGTTTGAGGATGCAAGGAGCATACAAAGTAAGTTTGATTTGATTAAAGAGTTTAATTTACGAGGAATAAGTTATTGGAAATTAGGGCTTGCTTTTCCGCAAAACTGGTTATTACTAAATGACAATTTTAACATCACTAAACGAGGATAAAAATACCATAATTAGTACAAAATAATAATGAACAACGTAGTTAATATTAATGGAGGTATATATGCGTAAAATAGTACCAATTATTCTAATAGTAGTTGTAATAACTTTGTTATGGGGTTGTCGTGAAAGAGTTCAATATAAAGATGGAACATATACAAAAGAAAGTGAGAATTCAGGTTATGGTTATGAAAAAGTTATAGTTGTGATTGAAAAAGGTAAAATCAAGAGTGTTGATTTACAAAGACTTGATAGTGAAGGTAAAGAAGTAGACTATGATGAGTGGGATGGTAGTAATAATCGTCCTAATTTAAAAGAGTATCGTATTCAACTTGCTGAAGAGATAATGGAAAAACAATCAACAAAAGACGTTGAGGCCATTAGTGGTGCGACATATACCACCCAAAACTGGATAAATTTAGTTGAAGAGTGCTTAAAAGAAGCACGAAAATGATAAAAGCCTTTCATGAGAAAGGCTTTTATCTTTAGACTTATCTAGACGATTATCTTAAATTATAATATAATACTTTTAGAGCCGTTTGGCTTAAGAGGTGATGCGATGAATATCAAAAAAGTCATAAAAGATTATCTTATCATAACAGGTGGTCTAGTAATCGTCGCCTTAGCGATTCATTTATTTATGGTACCTAATAAGTTTGTAGTTGGTGGAATTAGTGGACTCGGTATTGTTTTACAAAATTTATTAAGTAAAGTGCCAAATAACTATAAAGCAATTACTATTTTTGGGAAGACAATAAGTCTAGCTTTTTTATTTAGTTTATCAGGTATCATGTTTATTTTAAATACTATTCTATATTTATTAGGTTTTTTATTAATTGGTAAAACATTTGGTATTCGTACAGTTTATTCAGGTTATATGTTAAACTTTATCTACTACTTATTAGAGCATTTTTTTCCCATAAAAGAACCTTTAATGAATGATCTATTAACGCAGTTAATTATTATGTCAGCCATGAGTGCCTTAGGTTTATCAATTGTGTTTAAATGTAATGCTTCGACAGGTGGTACGGATATTACTGGAAAGATATTGAACAAGTATTTCCACATAGATTTAGGAAAAGCCGTTTTAATCTCCGATGTATTTATTACTATAACTGCCTTTTCCATAAATGGAATAACATCGTTTATATATGGATTATTTGGTATCTTTTTAAATGGTATATTCATTGATTACCTGTTACAAAAGTTTAGCGAATCTAAGGAAGTCGTTATTATTAGTAAAGAACCAGACCGTATTAAAGATTTTATAATAAATGTATTAGATCGTAGTGCCACGATTTATGAAGCAAGAGGTGCGTATACTAACGAAGAGAAAGAGATTATCCGCACCGTTCTTTCAAAAAGAGAATTTATTAAATTAAAGGAATTTATTTCCACAATTGACCGTAATGCCTTTATAACGGTTAATAATATTCACCAAACATTTGGTTTGGGATTTACTGATATTACGGAATAAGGAGCAAAACAATGGAAAAGTTAACATTATTAATTAATGAGTTAGTAGAAGTAAATAAGAAAAACATGGTTAAATCTATTATTAGGGAAATTGTCATCTTTGTGGTTAGCATTAGTGTCTTTTTTACGAAAGCAAGTTTACAATTTAAACTTCTCATCTTTGTTTTAGGTTGTTTCTTGGGAATTCTCGGGATTATTTTAGAAAGTAAAAAGAAACAAGTTATCTCGTTTTGTGTTCATAATTATAAAAATAATAAGAAATTAGTTATTGATGCTTTACAAAAACGCAAAAGTAGTTACAGCGATATCTTTGATTTTGTAAATGAAAGATTATTATTTATGGAAATATTAAGAGTAGCTAAATGTATTGATGATTTTAAAGATGAAGGGGAAATTGGACCTTGGAAATTAATCTATAGTAAAGCAAAGACGGAGAAGTTATATAAAGATATTGATTCATCATATATAGACGGTGTTACTAATATCCAAAATATCATAAATAAACTCCCTTTGTCAGTGCGTAATCTGCTCAAAACATACGGTGTTAACTACATGAATGTCTATGATATTTGGACCAAGTCACTTAAAAACAAGAGTAATACAATGGAATTGATGTATCCTATCGCTGGTATTATTTTAAATGATTCTCAAGTATTAAGAAAAGGTTTAAGAAATAAAGAATATGAATTAGATGGAGTCACTATAAAACCTTATGAACGCGAAATAAGCAACGATTCAGTCGTAATGTTGCACATTCGAATAAGTCTTTAGATAACTCCCTTTTATCTTGACATTGTTTTTCGCATTCGTTATACTTATTTTTGTGGTTAGAAAAAATAATTCTTAAGAATTATTTTTTGTATATCTAAGTTAATCGGATAGATAACGGAAGGATGATGAACTTTGAATTTAATTCTCGCAGTTAATGCAGGTAGCTCTTCCCTAAAATTTAAATTAATTAACATGCCAGAAGAGGTAACCTTAGCTGAAGGAAATATTGAACGCATTGGTCATGACGATGCGATTGTCAATTTTAAAACACCAAATGAAAAAGTAAAAAAAATAATACCGGTTAAAAATCATGAGGAAGCCGTAGAGTTACTAGAACAACATCTCATCGATTTTGGTGTATTAAGTAGTTTAGATGAAATCAAAGGTGTTGGTCATCGAGTTGTACATGGTGGCGAAAAGTTTAAAGATTCAGCATTAATCGATGATGATGTGATTAATGAAATCGCAAACTTAAGCGATTTAGCACCACTACATAATCCTCATAACTTACGTGCCATTCAAATTTTCCGTAAGAAACTACCTAATGTACCAATGGTAGCGGTATTTGACACAGCTTTCCATCAAACGATGCCTAAAGAAGCATACCTATATGGGGTACCATATGAATGGTATGAAAAATATGGTGTCAGAAAATACGGTTTCCACGGAACTAGTCATAAGTATGTTTCTGGTCGTGTATGCGAATTGTTAGGTAATCCAAATGCGAATGTCATCGTTTGCCATTTAGGAAATGGTGCTAGTGTTTGTGCAGTACAAGCTGGTAAATCTGTTGATACTTCCATGGGCTTTACACCACTTGCAGGTTTATTAATGGGTACACGTAGTGGCGATATTGACCCTGCGATTATTCCTTATATAATGCAAAAGACAGGTAAGACAATCCAAGAAGTGGAAAACGATTTAAATAAAAAGAGTGGCTTCTTAGGCGTTAGCGGCATTAGTAATGATTCCCGCGAGATTGAAGACGGTATTGCCCGTGGTGACGAACGTTGTATTTTAGCGCAAGACATCTTCATTCGTAAGATTGTTAACTACATTGCAACTTATCATGTTGTGCTAGGTGGCGCTGATGCAATTGCCTTCACTGGTGGAATTGGTGAAAACTCATCACTTTCAAGAATGCAAATTGCTGAACGCTTAAAGGCTCTAGGAGTAGAATTAGATCCTGAATTAAATGATTGTCGCGGTAAAGAGCGGTTAATCTCTACACCTAACTCAAAAATTAAGTGCTTTATCATTCCAACTAACGAAGAAGTAATGATTGCTCGCGATGTAATGCGCTTAATAAATCGCTAAAAACATGTTTACTTTTTAACAAGTTTATATTATAATTACATATAACCTGTCTAAAAAGCAGTGAGTGGTGAATGGTATGTTTGGTATCATTGTGGACAACTTTATAATTTCCTTCATTGCAAATGTCGATGGCAGGAGTATATCTACAAATAATAAATAGGGCTTTGTTATAATGAAGTCCTTTTTTTTACCCAATCAGATTGAAAATAGGTATTTTGGGTAATATCGGAATAGATTCCGATTAAAATTGTAGAAATTTATCCTCTAATATTTTATAATTAATTTATAGGGAAACCTTTTAAGCAACTATAAAAAAATAATAAGGGAGAATATTTATGGAAGTCAGATTAGAAGGTTTAACGAAACAATTTGATGAAACTGTTGCGGTAGACAATCTAACGGTCACGTTAGAGTCTGGTAAACTTATTGGTTTATTAGGACCCTCTGGATGTGGTAAATCAACGACTCTATATATGATTTCAGGATTGTTGAAACCAACAAAAGGTCGCATCTACTTTGATGATGATGACGTAACTGACTTGGCACCAGAAAAGCGTGGAATTGGTCTGGTGTTCCAAAACTATGCATTGTATCCACATATGACTGTGCTTCAAAACATTTTATTCCCTCTAGAAAACTTAAGAATAAATCGTAAAGAAGCGTTAGCTCGTGCTGTAGAAATGGCTGAATTAGTAGGTATAAAAGAATTATTTGACCGTAAACCTGCACAGTTATCAGGTGGACAACAACAACGGGTCGCAATCGCGCGTGCTCTTGTAAAAAAACCACGCGTATTGTTACTAGATGAACCATTATCTAACCTTGATGCCCGTTTAAGATTACAAACCCGTGAAGAAATTAAACGTATTCAAAGAGAAGTAGGTATTACAACTATTTTCGTAACACATGACCAAGAAGAAGCCATGAGTATTTCTGATGAAATTATCGTAATGAATAAAGGCGTTCTTCAACAAAAAGGTGCTCCTCAACACGTATATAATCATCCTATTAATCTCTTTGTAAGTAAATTCTTAGGTAATCCACCAATCAATACTTTTGAAGGTAGTATTAAAAATGGCAAGATTTATGTCGGTGATGTTGAACTAGGAGTTACTAAATTTAAGGATCAAGATGTTATTATTGGTATAAGACCAGAGGATTTCCGTGTTGATGAAAATGGATTCATGGTCAAAGTTGATGAAATCGATTGTATCGGTCGTGATACCACGTTACACTTCACATTAGGAGGGGAACATACTCGCGCACTAATTCCATCCGACTCTGTCTTAGGTAATCCAGAATATGTCCACATCTCAGTGAAACCGGACAAGATTCACCTTTTCAATACCGATGAAGCAGGTGAGCTTGTAAATGAGTAAGTCTAAAGTGATGTGGAAGCGCTTTCGCGAACGCTTAGCTGAGATTCGTTGGGAAGTGCGTCGTCGTTATTATATCTTTAAAGAAAATGTAAACAAAAAAACAGCTAAACCCAAGGCAGCTGTCAAAGGGCTTTTTAAAAAATATTTAGTGCAACCTTTTAAGAAGTACATATGCAACCCCATTAAAAATGGTTATGTAAAGTTTACAAAAACAAAGGTTGGAGGATTTCTCCATAAATATATATTTCATCCAGTTGCTTATTTCTTCAACAGATTTGTATTTAGACCATTAGGACAAGTATTTAATCGTAATTTCTTCCATGCGATGATATACTTGCTTCCAGCCTTAATCTTGTTATGTATTTTCACTTTCTATCCAATTATTAACTCAATTATCTTAGCTTTCTATAAAAACTATACACCAGTTGATAAGATGTTCGATGGTTATACGCTCGATAACTTCCGTGACATTATTGCTCGTCCAGGATTTGTCGCTGCTTTACGTAATACAGCTATCATCGTCTTCATCTCAGTTCCAATTTCTGTAATAATTTCACTTTTCGTTGCAGTTATGTTAAACTCTATAAAGAGGCTTAAATCCTTCTTCCAAACCATCTTCTTCTTACCATATGTTACTAACACCATTGCGATCGGGCTAGTTTTCTCTTACATGTTCGATTATCGTTATGGTCTCATTAATAAAGCGCTAAAAGTTCTTGGCATTGCGGCCATTCACTGGAAGGATGCCCAAGCATCATATTTTAACGCGATGACAACTTTAATGATATATATCATTTGGGGGTCACTAGCGTTTAAGATTTTAGTCTTTACTGCAGGTCTACAAAACATCGACAAGCAATATTATGATGCTGCCAAAGTAGATGGTACAACGCGTTGGCGTATCTTCAGAAGAATTACCGTTCCATTATTATCGCCAATGATTGCTTATATTACTATCACTTCACTAATTGGTAGTTTTAAGACTTATACAACGGTAGTTGCGATTTATGGTGAAGAAGGACGTACCGCTGGTGGAAAAGATTTACGTACCATCGTCTTCTATGTCTACGATTACATCATGGGGGGCAAGGCTTTAAATCCAGGGGAACTATCACGTGGTGCTGCAGCGTCACTGATTCTCTTCGGTATCATCCTGGTATTTACCCTCATCCAACTCTATGTAAGTAAAAAACGTGTTCATTATTAGAGGTGCTAACTATGAATAATAATCGGAAACTATTAAACTATGTCTTTTATTCCATGATGGCACAACTTCTCTGGATTTTTATTGGCCTTGCAGGTTTTATTTACTTCTATTCAATATTAGATATTTCTAAAATTGATAATATCTATGATACACCAAGGTTCTATGATTTTCTTTGGTATAATAATGTGCCTGAAACTACTCTAAATACCATTATTAGTGCTTGTGTCTTTTCTCTAATTATTAATATACCCTCATTAGTGCTAAATTATAAAAACTATAAGAATTTAAAAGAAGAACATTTTGATCGTAGCACGGGTTATTACGAGATTATTGGTGGTGTATTAGCACTAATATCTACTAATATTCCAAGTGCTATCTTATATGTACTTGCTGGTCTAGAAATATTCAAAGTTAGACCTAAAGTTAAGAAAAGATTCAAGTCAAAAGAACTTGAAAAACTCAACCGTTCTTATTTACGCACAATTGTTAATATTATCTCATTCACAGGATTAACAGTCTTAGCTTTAATTATTATCATTCCATTCTATTGGATGATTATTACTTCGTTAATGTCATGGTCAACTTTCCAAAGCACCACTAATGTTAAGTTCTTCTTAAAATTCAGTGAGATGTTCTGGATTAACTACAAGGAAGCATTCTCGAAAGCAACCTTTGGTCTTTATATTAAAAACACATTAGTTGTAGCTTTCTGGACGACATTAGGAACAGTAATAACAACTATTCTCTCCGCATTCGCTTTTTCTAGATTAGAGTTTAAAGGTAGAGACTTCCTCTTCACTTTATTACTTATGACCATGATGATTCCAGGGGAATTATATGTTATTACTAACTTCGTTACTATCTCTAACACATTTAGATGGTACAACACTTTCAATGCCTTAATATTCCCCTTCGTAGTTGATGTTTTCTATATCTTCTTCTTACGACAAACCTTTAAACAAATACCTGATACTCTCTATAAAGCTGCAAAAGTCGATGGTTGTAGCGACTTCAAGTTCCTTACGAGAGTTATGATACCTATAGCTTCACCAACCTTAATCACAATTACTATCTTGAATGCATTAGGTACTTGGAATGCTTACATTTGGCCACGACTTGTAACAGAAAAAGATCATTATCTAGTATCTATCATCTTACGACAAAGTTTCGTTGATGCTGATACTGGTATTCCTGATTACCGGCTTCAAATGGCAGCTGCTTCCATTATCACCGTGCCAATTCTAATCATCTTCTTAATCGCACGCAAATACATTATGCGCGGTGTAGGACGAAGCGGCATTAAAGGATAAAAACAAAAAACTATAGAAAAAGGAGAAGTGTAAATGAAAAGAATAGCTTTTCTCTTCTTAACATTATTGGTTATTATCGCTGTTGCTGGTTGTGCTAAAAAGCGTAATCAACCACCAGTAATTCAAGGTGTACAAACCGAAGTCACTATTAATCAAGGCGATCCTTATGATCCACTAAGTGGTGTAGTAGCGATTGACCCTGAAGATGGACAAGTAGAAGTAAAAATTGAAGGTTCCTACGATGTTAATGTTGTAGGTACCCACACTTTCAAAGTTTATGCAGAAGACTCACAAGGATTAAGAACAGAAGTAGCAGTAAGATTAATCGTTGTTGGTAAAGATGCTAATAATCCACCACGTTTCGTCTATATCAAGAAAATCGTCCGCTTCTATCTCGGTAGCAATCCTGAAAACTTTGATCCAATTGCGGGATTTGAAGCAGAAGATGCTGATGGCGACGATGTAGAGATTACATATACTGTTGAAGGTAACAAAGAAATCGACTACACTAAACCAGGTCGTTATACATTAATCGTTACAGCCAAAGACTCAAAGGGTGCAGTTGCTAGTGAGACAGTAACTCTCGAAATCATTGAATCAGAAATTCCTAATGAATTAACTACACAACCTGTTACTATTACCTTCTGGCACGCTTTCGGTCAAGATAAAGAATCATTCATCAGAAAATATGCTGATGAATTCCAAGATATGTATCCAAATGTTACAATTCAATTAGCTGGTCAAGGTGACTATGATGGCTTATTAAGCAAAGTTACATCATCAATCGTTGCTGGTACGACACCAACAATGTTAATTGGTTATCCTGACCATGTTGCGAACTACTTAACTGCAAATGCGATTGAACCATTAGACCCATATGTAAACCATATAAAATGGGGCTTAGACTTAGATGACTTCATTGATTCCTATATTGCCGAAAACATGGGTTATGATGAAGCTGGAACATTATATGGATTACCATTCAACAAATCTACAGAAGTATTCATCTACAATAAGACATACTTCACACAAAAAGGTTTACCAGTTCCAGAGACTTGGGATAAAGTTGTACAAGCTGCGCAAGTAATTAAGCAAGATGAAACTGCTGATGATGTTTATGCATTTGCATATGACTCATCTGCTAACGCCTTCATTACTTTAACAAGACAATGGGGCGGCACCTATACATCCATTGGTTCAGATGGTAAACCAATACTCAACTTTGCGACTGATCCAAAGGTAATGGAAATGCTCAATTTCTTCATTGACCTTCATAATAACAATTACTTCACTTTACCAAAAGAATGGGAACAAGATTATGCAAGTGAAATGTTCATTCAAAAGAAAGTCTTCATGACAGTTGGTTCCATTGCTGGTATTACCTATAACGTACCAAAAGACAACTCATTTGAAATTGGTGTTGCACCAATTCCATATAAGACTGAAGAAACTAAAGCAGTTATCCAACAAGGTACTAACGTCATGATTATGAAGAATGCTACACCTTATGAAAAACTTTATGCATGGTTATTCATTAAGTACTTAACAAGTACTGATGTAACAGTTGACTGGGCAATGAAATCAGGTTACTTACCAGTAAGAGAAAGTGGCTATAATTCTGAAAGGTATCAAAACTTCTTAGAATTTAGTGAAGCATATCAAAATTCTGACGAATTAAAACAATTAGCTGAAGATCGCTTTAGAAGTAAACCTGCTAATGAAGGTAAGAATCCAACCGCTACCGATATCCAAAATGAAATCCGCGACTTAAAATACATCTCAATGGCAGCGAATGCAGCATATCAACAAAGAAATTACATGTTCGTTGACCCTGCCTTCGTAGGTAGTTCAGACGTTCGTAAAGAAGTTGAACTCATGTTTGATAAGATTATCGTAGGTAAAATACCTCCACAACAAGCTATCGCTGAAGCATTAGCTGAATTACAAGGGATCTTGAGATGATGAAATATTTAAAAAGATTTGTTATAGTAGTTGCACTATGTGTTACATGCTGGGTTCTCTCAGCATGTAACACATCTACAACAACTGTAGAACAATACATTTTACCTGATTTAACAGGTAAAACAGTGTTTAACTATACAGATGCGATTGATACAAATAAAATATATGTCGCTCTTAAAACAGAGCCACATCAAACCATACCTCAAAATGAGTTCATAAGATACGGTAATAACCTGAAACCAGGGGATGCTGTTCATGTAGGAACAACTGTTGAAGTGTATTTCTCATCTGGTCAAGAAGTAGTAGATAACGACCCACCAATTATTACAGGTGTAGAAGATATTGAAATTGAATGGAACACCCCATTTGATCCGTTGGAAGGTGTAAAAGCGGTTGATAAAGTGCTTGATGTTGAAGTGGACCTAACAGACAAAATTAGAGTTATTTTACTCGATAAAGATAAGAATCGTATCGATGAAATAAATACTTCAATACTTACTACTTATTATGTTCGCTATTCTGTGACAGATAAGGCAAATAATAATACAACTGTTGATAGAAAAGTAACAATTGGGCCTATTAAAGAAATTACGACACCGTACACGGATAATCTAAAAATGGATTTCGATTATGAAGGTAAGACCTTCTTAGTAGATGGCGTTGAGAGAGTACAGTTAGATGATTGTGTCGATGGAGATACGGCAGACTTCAAAGTGTTTGATCCACAAGAAAACGAATATGTTATTATAACAGTTCGTTTCCAAGGTATCGATACCCCAGAATCAACACCAAAAGGTGGAAATCAACAATGGGGAGAAGATGCCAAAGATTTCACATGCGACAAACTAAAAAATGCCAAAGAAATAGTTCTCGAAGCAGATCCTAATTTAACAAAAATTGATAACCACGAACGTTATCTTGCGTATGTTTGGTACGATGGTAGATTATTAAATCTTGAAATAGTAGAGCAAGCTTATTCTCAATTCAATTTAACTAGACAAGCAAAATACTATCAAGTCTTCTTTGAAGCTGAGTATAGAGCACGTCATACATTAAAACGTATATGGGGAGAAGTAGACCCAAAATGCCCTAAATGTGGTGTTAAATATTAAAAATTAGTATAGAAAAGGAGAGTTAGGCGGATGAAAAAGATATTTAGTTTTCTTTTAGTAATTCTGATGGCTATAGTTGTCGCTAGTTGTACTAAAGACAATACCGAAGAATTATTAAAAGAAGCCAAAGATGCTTTAACCATCACATTCCAAACTGGCGATAGTGCTGAATCAGTTACTAAAAATATCACCTTAGTAACCGTTGGTAAGCATGGTGCAACTATTACTTGGTCTTCAAGTAATACTAGTATTATTGCCAATGACGGTAAAGTAACTAGACCAGCTAATGGACAAGGTGATAAGGAAGTTACTTTAACGGCTACAATTAAACTTAATAACAAAGAAACTACAAAAGAATTCAAAGTTAAAGTTATTCAATTACCAAAAACAGACGCCGAAAAAGTAAATGAAGCTAAGGAACAATTAGCTATTACTTTCGGAGAAGGTGATAACGCTGAAAATGTTACGCAAGACCTCACTTTACCTACTAAAGTTGGTGAAGCAACAGTTACATGGCAATCATCTGACCCTGAATACATTACTAATGATGGTAAAGTTACAAGACCCGCATATAACGAAGCAGACATTACTGTTGTTTTAACAGCAACATTAAAAGTTGGTTCTGCTGAAGCTAAAAAAGATTTCATTCTCGTTGTTAAAGCAAGAGATTACATGCTTGATAATGAAATCGTTGATGAAACATTAAAAGAAATTATTATTCTTTCAAATCAAGGTAAAACTAAAGGTAGTTTCGCTTTACCTGTAACAAGTAGATTTGGTGCGACAATAACTTGGGCAAGTAGCAATGATGAATACATTAAAGTTACAGATAAACCAATGGGTCAAGGTTATGTAAGAGCTCAAGTTACTCGTCCAGCTTATGGTGAAGAAGATGTTGATGTAACATTAACTGCTACAGTAACGAGCGGTGAAGTAACAAAAACTAAGGAGTTCTTAGTTACTGTTCTTGCACGTGAATCACAAGTTTCAACAATTAGCGAAATTAGACAAGAAAGAAGCACTGAAAAAGAATATACAATTGTTGCCGTTGTAGTAGGACTAAAACTTAACGATACTTGGAAAGGTATGTACCTCTACGATGGAACAGATTATATTTATGTTCATAATAAAGCAGAAGCACCAGATGTACAAGTCGGTGACGAAATTGAATTAAGTGGTATGTTCACATTATATTATGGTGCTCCACAACTTCAAGATGCTGTATGGGAAGTATTAAGCAATGACAATCCACTACCAGATCCAGTAGTTATGGAACTTGCTGATTTCCCTAAAGAACCTAACAAATATTTACCAGATCATCATATGAAATGGGTACGTCTTGAAAATGTCGTTATAGGTAAGGATGGCCAATACCATACAGTAAAACAAGGCGACCTCACTTACACATTATGGGATCAAACAGACATTGACGGTGGCGCACATATTTTAGATGACTATATTGGTAAGACAGTTAATATAACTGTAATGGCTGATAGTTTCCATTCACAAGCTCTAGTATGGCGCTTCTCATACTTTGGCGTTCCAGGTGACATCGAAGAAATTGTACTTCCAGAAGATCAACAACTTCAAAATGCGATGAATTCACTTGTACTCCCTGCAGAAACTTACAAAAATCTCGATTTACCTACTAAAATTGGTAACGTTAATGTAGAATGGATTATTCAAAATAATGATGTATTAGCAGCAGATGGTACAATTACTCGTCCAATTGGTGACGATGTAACAATTACAATTACAGCAAAATTCACAATTGGTGAACTTGAAGATCAAAAAACATATACTATTACTATTAAGGCATTGCGTTTACAAACTATTGAAAATGTAAGAGATACTGCAGCTAAGGGTGACATTGTTGATGTCGAAGGTATCGTTTCAGGTATCCTACGTTATGGTTACTTACTCTCTGACGGAACTGGTACAATCTATGTATACACAGGAAATGCTCCAACTGACATCAAAGTAGGTGACCAATTAAGAATTACTGGTGAGTTTACAATTTACAACGATCAACCAGAAATTCAAAATATTAAAGTCACAGTTGAATTAGAAGATGGCGAATATGAATTTCCTGAAGCTGAAGAAACAACCATTGAAGATGTAGTTGGATTAGACAAGACAGATAGAATGAACTATGGTAAGTTCATTACAATTGAAGGTACAATTTACGAAGTTCAAGTTGATACAAATACTAATACATACATTAGAGATATTAATGGTAATGTAATAATGATTCACTATCATTCAGCTACTGGTGCATTAAAAGATTATGTTAACAAGTATGTCAAAATTAATGTATACATCTATAACTATGATAATAAAAACAGTATGTGGACAGTAGCATACATTCAAGGCAATGATGTTGAAGAAGTCGTATTAGATGAAGAAGATTTAATTGATTCCGTACATGGATCATTAACTTTACCAAGTGAAGCAACAACACTTGATTTACCAAAATTAGTAAATGGCGTTGCAATTTCTTGGTCAAGCAATAATGAAAATGTTGTTGCAATCGATGATAAAGGTAACGTTACAATTAACCGTCCAAACTATGGATACGTTGAAGTAACATTAACCGCAACATTAACTCTTGGTGATTATACAAGAACTAAAGAATTTACAGTTAAAATTCTTGGTTATTCTCAATACATTGAAGATGTTCGTGAACTAGATAAAGGTAAAACAGTCACAATCCAAGGTATTATTACTTTCAAATTAGGTAATAATGTATGGATTCAAGATGAAACTGCCGCAATCTACCTCTATTTAGGCAGTACAGAAACATATAACGATAAATTAGTTATTGGTAATAAAGTTAGAGTAACTGGAACTACTGATGAATATCAAAATCTAAAACAAATTAGTAATATCACCGCTGTAGAAGTATTAGAAACAAATGTTGCACTTCCTGAAGTAGTTACTTATGATACAATCGCTGAATTAATTAATGCGAATGTTATGTCACAAGTAGTGAAATTCACAGGAGTAATCTTAAATGTATCTACTCCAAGCAACAATCAGTATAATGTCACAATTACAGATGGCAAAGATACCATCGTCATTCGAGTAGATAATCGTTATACTGCTGAAACCATTGAAACATCATTATTTGTAGTTGGACAAGCAGTTACTGTTACAGCACCATTACACATTTACATTACAACATATCAATTCATGGTATCTAAACCAGCTGATATGGAATTCGGTGACTATGATTACTTAACATATGTCTACTATAAATTAAGTTTAGGTAACTTATCAGCAGTAACTAATGACTTAACATTACCAACCACATTTGAAAACATCAATGGATTAACAATTTCTTGGGAATCCAGCGACGATAATGTTATCGATAATGAAGGTAAAGTTACACGCCCTGCTGCTGGTGAAGATGATGTAGTAGTAATACTAACAGCAACCATTGAATACAATGGTCAAACTAAGACAAAAGAATTTGAAGTAACAGTTAAAGCTGAAGAAGATCAAAGTGTAACAAAATATGTTGAAACATTTGATAGTAGTACAGCTACTGCAAGTTATGGTGATGGTAGTTTTACAGGAGTTAATGGTGTAGTATGGCAATATGTACATGCAAGAAATGAAGGTCTAGGTACAAATGATGATTATAGCATTAATGGAAAAGGTATTATACTTCGTCGTGTCGATGAATCATCATCTTTAACTGGCACCTTTGCTAATGGATTAAAATGGTTCTCATTTGAATATCGTAAAGCATTTACAGGAAACGCTATTCGTAACTATCAAGTGATTGTAGAAGATGAAACAGGTGTATTATATACTGGTACTATTGAAAAGCAATTTGCTAGCGATGTAGATAATACAGTATATACTTTTGAAGTTGATTTAGAGGCATTAGGCAAAATAGCAACTGGAACAGTAACAGTAACAATTAAAGCTATTGGAGCAAAAGGTAACCAACAACTCACAATCGATAACTTCAAATGGATTGAATAATTAAAGAACCATTTATATACAAGGTCTAAGTAGATTTACTTAGACCTTGTTTTTTGGCTCTTTGTCAAATAGTGTTGGTGAATAATTTCCAATAACCTGATAGACCAGGTTTAAACAGTTTTGCTTAAACCTGGTTTTTTATATTTAATTAGTTTACTAAGTTTATGTACTATTAGAATCCTTACTTTAAAGTGATAGAAACTCCTATATCCAAACGCTACTCGCTTTATTACTTTGA
>Ga0134103_1001239_pt1 | contig 24625 bp, 25 predicted proteins | sample 14_taG_2_FD_94445 | JGI IMG/M metagenome (GOLD analysis project Ga0134103, IMG submission 94445) | Switchgrass degrading microbial communities from high solid loading bioreactors in New Hampshire, USA - 14_58_20_212_A1 metaG | ecosystem: Engineered > Bioreactor > Semi-continuous > Anaerobic >...
TATTCTCCGACAAAGGCTTTTCAACGCTTCTTCTGAAAGATCTTTCCGGTATCAACAGAGTAGTCGCCGCAACAAAAAAATAAAGGCCACATATTTCCCCGTTCTAATATAAAGGTATAAATTTCCCTATTTTGACCTATACTTTCAATAGGATGGCAATATATTGTATTTTTTTATTCTGACATAAATTTGTTTAAATGCTTTTACATATTATTTAATATAGACTAGCCAGAACGGGGAGATTTATATGACAGATGAAGTCATCAACAATAAGTCTCAAGTAATCAACTTTTTCAGACGATTAGCCGGCTTAAAGAGTCAGGAGGCTGCTCGGCTTGCTGAAAAAGAAGAAATGATGAGAGAACTTTTGGAAAATATACAGGAAGCATACAATGAATGGAAAAATGCCCTGGCTAATTTTGAGACAGCCGATTGCAAGGAAATGGTGGATTATTATGCATACAAGATAAAAGCTTCGGAAATCCGCTATGATTATCTATTAAGGAAGGCTAAGGAAAGTCGGGCACAATGAACTTATATTCACCCTCCAATTAGGACGAATTTTTTCGTCTGCTATCGTATATAAATTAAATAGGGTATAGACCTTTTTAACCATATCAATACGGCTATCCCTCACAGCTATCAATTATGACCGGGGATAACCGTTTTCTTTTACTTATGCTGTTCGCAGGGTTGCTTTGGCCCTTCAGAAAGGAGGGATCGACATGGATAGGGGCCTTATAATATTAGCCTGGATAATAGGTGTTTTGATTGTCTTTGCCTTTGGCAAAGTTATGCTTTTACCTCTTAAAATAATCTTTCGCTTGGTGATAAACGGTATTTTAGGCGGCCTGGCAATTTTAATCATTAATCTGATAGGAGCTCCATTTGGATTCACTATTTCGCTGAACCTCATTTCCGCACTTGTTGCGGGAATTCTGGGTCTTCCGGGAATAATACTGCTTGTCATTCTGAAGTTTCTTTTATAGAGTTGCAAAAACATATTAGATTTTTATAAAACATATAATGTTAAGACTGACTGAGAATCATTATCATAATTCTTAAGCGGGGTATGAATAAGAATGATTGAATCCAAAGATTTGATTGAAGAAACGTATGGCATAACAATTAGCTCCATTAAACCTTGCAGGGGCGGTTATATTATTGACACCAATTTAGGCAAGAAGCATCTTCGTCAGTGCCAGTGTTCAGAAAATCGGATACTATACGTACACGCCGCAAAAGAATACCTTTATAATAAAGGTTTTACAAACATAGATACATATCTTGTTACTTTAGACAACAAACCCTTCATCGAAATAGACGAACAGAATTATGTCATAACTCCTTACTATGATGCCAGAGAATGCGAGTTCAGCGATGACGCTGATACCATAAAAGCCGCGAGCACTCTTGCGCAAATGCACAAGTTGGGAAAAGGCTTCAAATATGAAAAAGACTCGGTCCCGAGCGATTTGGGGAAGCTGCCTGAAAACCTTGGAAAACGTTACGATGAAATATTAAGAATGAGAAGAAAGGCTGAACGGGAACGTGGCGCTTTTGATTACATTTATCTAAGCTGTGTGGACAAATTTATTGCACTTGCCGAAGACAGCCTTGAACTGTTAAACGGCGCCGAATATCCCCGTCTTGTTAATAAGACCCTCAATGAAGGCGTAATCTGCCATCATGATTATTCATATCAGAATATTCTTATAAAAGGAAATACAATCTATATAGTCGGTTTTGAATGCTGCTGCGAGGAACTTAGGATTTATGACCTGGTCAACCTGCTTCGCAGGAAAATGAGAAAATGTAACTGGGATATCCAAAAAGCCTCTATTTTACTTGATGCCTACCAGGAAATAGCGCCCCTTTCCAAAGATGAAATAACGGTAATGAAAGCAATGCTTATGTTCCCTCAAAAATTCTGGCGGGTGGCGAATAAGTATTACAATTCAAGGAGAAGTTGGGCGCAGAAAAACTTTACCAGCATGCTGGAGGAGGTAATAGCCGAATATGACGATCATGTCCGCTTCATGAAGCAGTTCAGCAAGCTGTTTTGATGATTGTTTTCCATATAAATCGCAGTACCTTTATCATGATCCCGGGAAAATACCCTTTATTGTCATCCTGAGCGGAGCGCAGCGGAGTCGAAGGAACTTTCATGCTAACGCAACAGATTCTTCGCTTCGCTCAGAATGACATGTTTTTTGTCCGACATGATAGGCAAGATTCTTCACTTCACACAGAATGACATACTTTAATGTCATCCTGAGCGGAGCGCAGCGAAGTCGAAGGATCTTTCGTGCTAACGCAACAGATTCTTTGCTTCGCCCAGAATGACAATGGTGTATTAAGAATGACATACTGATTACCAGGATGAAAAATTTTAAAACAGTCCGGTAATTCTTCCGTTTGAGTCAATATCAATTTTATTTGCGCTTGGAACTTTAGGCAATCCCGGCATTGTCATAATATCCCCGGTTAAGACCACAACAAATCCTGCTCCTGCAGAAAGTCTTACTTCTTTTACATTCAGTGTGAAGCCTTCCGGGCGCCCTAACAGAGCCGGATTATCCGAAAGGGAATATTGAGTTTTGGCTATACACACAGGAAGATTGGAAAAGCCCATTTCTTCAATAGCTTTTATTTCATTGAGAGCTTTGGTGGTATATGCAACATCCTTCCCTCCATACAACTCCCTGTTAATAATCTCAATTTTCTCTTTGATGGGCAGATTAACATCATAAAGCATTTTAAAGTCTGACGGTTGTTGCTCTATTAATTCACATAGCTTTTTAGCTAACTCTGTTCCGCCTTCTCCGCCTTTTGCAAATACTTCCGCAAGAGCGACCTCAACACCCCATTCCCGGCATTTATTCTTTACAAAGTTCAGCTCTTCTTCGCTGTCGGTAGCAAAACGATTTAGCGCGACCAATACCGGTACTCCGAATTTTCTTATATTCTCAATATGTTTCTGGAGATTAACTATCCCACGGCCAAGGGCATCTACATCTTCTTTGGGCAGATCTTCCTTTTTGACTCCGCCATTGTATTTCAATGCCCGCACTGTGGCAACCAAAACGGCTGCGTCAGGAGCTAAATTGCCATACCTGCATTTAATATCAAAGAATTTTTCAGCTCCCAGCTCGGCGCCGAAACCAGCTTCAGTTATAACATAATCCGAAAGCTTAAGAGCCAATCGTGTCGCCCTGATACTATTACAGCCATGAGCAATATTTGCAAAAGGTCCTCCATGGATAAGGCATGGCGTATTCTCTATTGTCTGGACAAGATTAGGTTTGATGGCATCCTTCAAAAGAAGTGTCATGGCTCCATGGGCTTCCAAATCCTTTGCTGTAACGGGTTTCCCGTCATAATCATATGCTACGATAATCCTTCCCAGTCGCTCCTTCAGGTCTGTTATATCTGTGGCAAGACATAAAATAGCCATGATTTCAGATGCTACGGTAATGTTAAATCCGTCTTCCCGTGGAAAACCGTTGGCCTTTCCACCTAAACCAACCACAATCTGACGAAGGGCACGATCATTCATGTCCATACAACGTTTCCAAAGAATCCTTCGTGGATCTATTCTCAGCGTATTACCCTGATGTATATGGTTGTCCAAAAGGGCCGAAAGCAAATTGTTCGCCGCTGTTATTGCATGCATGTCGCCGGTGAAATGAAGATTTATATCTTCCATAGGCAGAACCTGAGAATAACCGCCACCGGCGGCTCCGCCTTTTATCCCCATAACAGGACCAAGAGAAGGTTCCCTCAGGGCAATTACGGCTTTCTTCCCTATTTTCTCAAGAGCTTGTCCAAGGCCTACAGTTACGGTAGTCTTTCCCTCGCCGGCAGGAGTAGGGTTAATAGCCGTTACCAGCACAAGCTTTCCGTCTTTTTTGTCCTTTAGTTTTTCATAGACGCTGTCTTTTATTTTTGCTTTATAATCACCGTACAGTTCCAGATCCTCGCGCCCTATTCCCAATTTCTTTCCGATTTCTTCAATAGGCAACAATTTCGCATTTTGAGCAATTTCAATATCGGTTAACATTGTCATGTCTTCCTTTCACATAAAAATAGAAAAATAAATCGACTAATATAAAGATAGATGAGTCCCGTGAATTTCATTGACAGAATTAATCATAACCTTATTGCAGCCTAATTTTCAATATTAACTTTCTTTATATAGTTTAAACTCGCAATAATAACAAGGCTTAGAGTTTTATCCCGTAACCTTTTACGGGCTTGACCATATATTGTATTAACGCCACATGAAAGGAGGTTAGATTATGTTTCAACAGTTTGACAGAAACAGGAACAGAGATCGGGACAGAGATAGAGACAGAGACAGAGACAGACAGAATTTCAGGCGTGGAACACCTTTTGACATATTCAGGTTTTTAATTCCTTTTACTCCGTTTACTCCATTTTCACCAATTTCTCCACAGCGTCCTTCCAGTGGTCCTCCCTCTGTTCCGCCACCTGCCTTTACACCTCAAATGCCACCTGTAGGCACTTTTGCAGTTGATCCGGGAGCCATCGCTAACTGTCTCTTTAAATTTACATATATTTGGCCATATCAATTAAGGCCGTTTTGGTTCTTCCCCACATTTGTCGGGCCAAGATCCATCGCCGGTTATCGATGGAACGGTTCCAGCTGGAATTACTTTGGTATTGACTTAAGAGAAATACAGTATTTCCAATGCTTTTAATAATATCAGTTTTATTTCTCACCGGGCGGGGTGACATGCCATCGCCCGAAATAATTTTCTTTCTCAATCGTTTTTACAAATTGCATTTTCTTAACATATTGGGCTATAATACTTGTAATGTTTTTATTATTGGGGGATATCTGTGGATAAATGCAAAATTGACAGGATAAACGAATTGGCGCGTAAAGCCAAATGCGAAGGGCTCACCGAGGAAGAAAAACTGGAACAGCAGGCGCTTAGAAAAGAATATATCGCTTATTTCAGGCAAAATTTGATTTATGCCCTTGAAAATGTTGTTATCGTAGAGCCCGATGGAACAAAAAAATCATTAAGAAAAAAAGATAAGCCTTTACAATAGCTTATCTTTTTTTAATGATTTCTTTTGTTAAACAATGAAGACATTTTATTAAGTATACAATGACTAAATTATTATTTTTTCGGATAAAGACGTTCTCTGCCACCCATCCATTTTCTCAATACCTCTGGAATAATAACGCTTCCGTCTTCCTGCTGATATTGTTCAACTATTGCCGGAAGCAATCTGCTGGTAGCAAGACCTGAAGCATTAAGAGTATGAACGAATTCAGTCTTTTTGGTATCCTTACGACGGAACCTGATATTCCCTCTTCTAGCCTGGTAATCATATGCATTGGAGCAGGAACTTACTTCTTTATAATCATTCATGCTTGGAATCCAGATTTCAATATCATAAGTTTTTCCCATGCTGGCGCTGCAGTCTTGCGCGGCGAGCTTGGATACCCGATGATGAAGTCCAAGTCCCTGAACAAGACGCTCTGCCTTATTTACCAGTTCTTCCAGAGCTGCTTCAGACTGCTCAGGCAATGTATATTGGAACATTTCAACCTTATTGAACTGATGCCCTCTGATCATGCCTCTTTCCTCGGCACGGTAACTTCCGGCTTCCTTACGGTAACATGGAGTATAGGCAAAATATTTCTTTGGAAGATCATCTTCATTAAGGATTTCATCCCTGTGCAAATTAATGAGAGCCGTTTCGGCAGTAGGAAGGATAAACTGCATTCTGTCATTAACTTCGCCGGTTTCCACTTTATATACATCCTCGGCGAATTTTGGGAATTGTCCTGCCGTATAACCGCATTGATAGGTTAATATATGCGGCGGTAGAATAAATTGATAACCGTCTTTTAAATGTTCTTCAATAAAATAATTCAAAAGAGCCCACTCTAAAAGAGCACCATCTCCTGTATAAACCCAGAATCCGTTTCCGCCTATCTTTACTCCCCGTTCATAGTCTATCAAACCTAAAGAAGTAACCAAATCCACATGATTCTTGGGCTCAAAGCCGAATTCAGGCTTATTGCCGAAGGTGCGGACAACCTGATTATTCTCTTTTCCGCCGGGGACAACATCATCGGCAGGGATATTAGGCAGAGCTGCTAAAAAGTTATTGATCTTTGTTTCGATTTCCTTAAGTTCATCATCCATTACCTTAATTTGATCGGAAATTTCTTTCATCTCTGCCTTTAAAGGATTCACATCTATTCCCTGTTTAATTAAAACCGGTATTTCAGAAGAAACTTTATTCCTTTTGGCTTTTAATTCCTCGGATTGTGATATGATACTTCTTCTTTTTTTATCCCAGGACAAAAGCTCAGTAAAGTCTACCTCATAAAGTCTTTTCTGAAGAGCCAGTCTGACTTCTTCGGGATTATTTCTTATTCTTTGAATATCCAGCATAGAGTTTCTCCTCTCTTTTATATGTATAGCACATACATTTAATTTTTATTTATTGTGGCCAAAGCCTTGTTTAACGCTTCCTTTTCTTCTTTCGAAAGAGCTTTGACGGATTCTCCGTTTACTATTTCTTTAGAATAAACATAAGAATTATCTCTTGTGTATATTCCCGTTATAATGATTCCATCGCAGTTATCATTAAGAGCCGCGAATGAAAAACTCATATTATTCGAAACATTTTCAAAAGCATTGTAGGAAACTATTCCAAAGTGCCGCAGGCAAGTGGGCATTTGTTTCTCCAAAACTGAAATTCTTTCTTTAATATTACCGTCAATATCATTTTTCACTTTAAACAATTCATCTGAATAAGAAATCATTAAATCCTCAACATTTTTCTCACTGAGGCCTTTAATTAATAATTTATATTTTTTTGACAAATTTCCCAGTCTGAAAAAAGCAATTATGATAAGAATCAATAATAATGCAATCAAACCTGCAAACAAATAAATGTAATAACTATCCATAGTACCTCCAAAAGCACAATTAGCGTTAGAACTTTTTATTTTGCGTTTTAAATCATTTTGCTTTGCATAAGTGTTATTATATTACTGTGTCTTAAAAAATCAAATACGGCGTAAAATAAACCGTTGATTTATTTTACAATATTTAACAACATTTCTACAATTCTATCAAGTTCATCCTTTGAATAAAATTCAAATACTATTTTTCCTCTTTCTTTATTTTTTACTAAATTAATTTTTGTTCCATAAACCGCCATCAATTTCTCTTCCAATTCTGCTATCTCTATAGATTCTTTTGAAACCATTTTTCTTTTTTCTGTTTTCCCTTTTGGTTTGTTTTCTGATGCCGCAAGTTTTTCGCTTTCTCTTACTGTAAGATTTTTTTCAACAATCATGTTTGCCAGTTGGTTTTGTCTCTGAGGATCTGGGATTGTAACCAATGTTCTGGCATGTCCACTGGTTAACCTGCCATCAGCAAGCATTGCTTTTATTTCATCAGTTAGTGTAAGCAGCCTTATCGAATTTGCTATTGCCGCCCTGCTTTTCCCCACAATTTTCGCTACTTCTTCCTGAGTAATTGAATATTCTTCAATTAGTTTTTTATAAGCTTCTGCCTCCTCAATCGGATTTAAATCTTCTCTTTGAAGATTCTCTATAAGAGCTATCTCCATAACCTCTCTTGAAGTTATATCCTTGATTATTGCAGGAATAGTCTTAAGCCCTGCAAGCTTCGCCGCACGCCATCTTCGTTCGCCAGCGACTATTTTGTAATAATCACCTTCGCTCCGAACGATTATAGGCTGAACAACACCGTGATTTTTGATTGATTCGGCCAATGCTTCAAGCCTTTCCTGATCAAAAACTTTTCTTGGTTGTTCGTTGTTAGGTTCAATCTGATTGATCCTCAATTCCGTGACACTGTTTCTCGCATCTTCGAGAGCGTTTGCTGAACTGATCAACGCCTCAAGTCCTCTGCCTAAACCCTTCTTCATCCTCTATTCTTCCTCCGAACTTAATATTACTTCTTCAGCTAATTCCATATAACACTCAGCGCCTTTAGATTTTGCGTCGTACAGGATAATAGGAAGACCATAGCTTGGGGCCTCGCTTAAACGTACATTACGAGGTATTATCGTACGATATACTTTATTGCCGAAATATTTTTTAACTTCTTCCACTACCTGAATAGAAAGATTGGTTCTTGCATCAAACATTGTCAACACAACTCCCTCAACTCTGAGGGATTTATTTAAGTGTTTCTGTACAATCCTTACAGTATTCATTAATTGGCTTAGCCCCTCAAGAGCGTAATATTCACATTGAATAGGCACAAGAATAGTGTCAGCGGCCGTCAGTGAATTTACTGTCAATAATCCAAGAGAAGGAGGACAATCTATCACAATGAAATCAAGCTTATCTTTTACATCTTCAAGAGCATATTTTAATCTCGTTTCTCTTGATAATACCGATACCAGCTCTACTTCAGCACCTGCTAAATTAATATTGGAAGGAGAGAGGTAAAGTCCCTTTATCTGAGTTTCAAGCATTGTCTCTTCGATTGGTATTTCATTAATGATAGTATCATATATGGATTTTTTAACCGAATTTTTATCAATGCCTAAACCACTTGTCGCATTTCCTTGTGGATCTATATCGATAACAAGGACCTTCTTGCCCTTAATACCCAGGCAGGCACTTAGATTAACTGCCGTTGTAGTTTTCCCAACTCCACCTTTTTGATTGGCAATAGCAATTATTTTCGCCATACAGCACCTCACTCATTAATACTTACCCGGGGTGGGCCTTTTTCTTAACAATTATACCACATAAAATGCAGGCATAGTTTATATTATTCAATATAAAATAAAAACAATAAATGTTGTATTGTTTCACGTGAAACAATTGCAAAACTAAACAGTGCATAATAACAATATAATATTTTATAACATTGTCGAAAAAAAAGTAAGAAAAATATAGACAAAAGATCCATCGTAAACAATCATAATGATAATTAGTAAAATTCTGATACTTAGGATTTTAATTATAAAAAATTTTCGCTTGCTTTCTTATTACATTAGATAAGATTCTTCGCTATCGCGTAGAATGACATACTTTAATGTCATCCTGAGCGAATTATAGTTGGAAATGAAGGATTATTTTTAAATAAACATTTATTTTTATTTATTTTCATTATCGAGTTGCTTATGATGTTATTTTTTTTATATACTATTTGTTAAGTACATAAAAATTTTTCATTTGAGGTAAATATGATAAACGAAAAAGATTTTATATATGAAATAGAACCTGATTTTTCTGAATTAAATGAATATGGTTATTTAAAACCTTATGCATATCAAAGCCTCTTTGATAAAATTGCGGAAAGACATTTAAACAGACTAAATCTTAATATAGATACCACAATAAAATATGATTTAGCCTGGGTTCTTATATCCATATCACTTGAAATTATCAAGCCAATAAAAGGCTGTAATAAATTATTCGCTCAAACATGGCACTCTCAAAAGAAAGGACCTTTCTTCCGGCGTGAACTGGTTTTTAAAGATGAAAATGGTGACCTTATATTTCATGGTGCTACTTTTTCTGTACTCCTTGACTTAAAAACAAGAACAATATTTCGAAAAAAAGAGACACCATTTTATATAGGCTCTCCTATACCAGAAATCACAATAGAGGCAAGTCCATCTTTTAAGACTGATATAACTTTTACGGATGTTGACAAAAGGAAAGTATATAACAGCTTCCTCGATCGTTTAGGCCATGTAAATAATACCCGTTATGGAGAATTCGCATATGACGCATTTACAGATGAAGAAAAAGAAAAACTTAACAATATAAAAAGATACGAAGTATACTTTTTATCAGAATTAAGAGATAAAGATATTTTCTCAGTCCAAAAAGCCAATATTGAAAACAAAATCATTATTAGAGGTGTAAATGAAACAAAAGGTGAAACATCATTTGATGTTTTGATTGAATTTAATAAATAAAAATGTTTTACGTGAAACATTTTTATATTATCTTTTCATATGCGACTCTTTCACTTCCATTTTCAAGATAAATAATACCGCAGTATTGAAATCCGTTGTTACTCAGCATTTTTCTCATGGATTCATTTTGTTTATGGGTATCAATTTTTATACTGTGAATATTTCTTTTCAAACACATTTTTTCTATCTCTGATATTATAATTGAGGATAATCTTCTACCCTTATAATTATCGTCCACGGCTATTCTGTGTATTACTGCATAATCACCTTCGGTGATCCATTTACCATCATATATTTTTTCGTATGTTTTTTCATCATTATATGAAACTGCAACTGTAGCAACAACCTTACCGTCCAATTCTAAAACATAACCTTTTCCTTTTTCTATATCATCCTTTATAACATCAAAATTGGGGTAGTTATCCTGCCATTGGTCTACCCCTTTTTTCTTTAAATATACCTGTGCTTGTTTTATTATATCCATTATTCTATCAATATCTGACATTGTTGATTTTCTGAAAATCATCTTTACCCCTGATATCAGATGTCCAAGTTATTTACTAATTTTGCGTGTTTATGAATAAACTCTTTTCTGGGTTCGACTTTTTCACCCATAAGTATAGTAAGTATTTCATCGGCCAGCACCGGATTATCGACGTCTACTTTTAACAATTGCCTTGTTTCCGGATTCATGGTTGTTTCCCATAACTGTTCCGAATTCATTTCACCCAGACCTTTAAAACGCTGCAATGTTATACTGTTGTCATCTCTGCTCCAATTTCTTTCTTTCATAATCTTCGCAAGTTCTCGGTCATTATATGCGTAGACTACTTCTTTACCTTTCGTAATTTTATACAAAGGAGGCTGTGCAATGTATATATGTCCGTTATCCACCAATGGTTTCATATATCTATAAAAGAAAGTCAACAGTAGTGTTCTTATGTGTGATCCGTCAACATCTGCATCAGCCATGATAATAATTTTATGATAGCGCAGTTTTGAAAGATCAAGCTCATCGCCAAATCCTGCTCCCAGCGCTGTTATTACAGGGCTTAATTTATCATTGCCGAATACTTTGTCTTCTCTGGCCTTTTCAACATTAAGCATTTTTCCCCAGAGAGGCAGTATAGCCTGAAATCTTCTGTCCCTCCCCTGTTTAGCACTACCACCTGCAGAATCGCCCTCAACAATAAACAGTTCACATTTTGATGGATCTTTGTCTGAACAATCCGCAAGTTTTCCTGGCAATGATGTACTTTCCAGAGCAGATTTTCTTTTTGTCAACTCTCTTGCTTTTCTGGCAGCCTCACGAGCTCTGAAGGACAGCAATGTTTTTTCAACAATGATCCTTGCTATCTTCGGATTCTCTTCAAAAATATATGTCAGTTTTTCTGTAACTACGTTTTCAGTAAATGATCTTATTTCTGCATTTCCAAGTTTTGTCTTAGTTTGTCCTTCAAATTGAGGATTGTTTAGTTTAACGCTGATTATAGCGGTTAACCCTTCTCTTACATCTTCACCTGAAAGATTTTTATCATTCTCTTTTAGTTGATTTATTTTCCTTGCGTAATCATTCACTACTTTTGTGATAGCAGTTCTGAAACCTGTGATATGAGTACCGCCTTCGGACGTAGCAATATTATTTGCATAGCTGTATATATTCTCATTGAATGAATCCGTATACTGCATCGCTACTTCCAGTTCCACATCATCTTTTTTTGCCTCAAAATAAATTATTTCAGGATGAATTACTTCTTTGTTTTTATTTATATATTCAAGAAATGACCTAATTCCGCCTTCATAATGAAGTACTATTTCATTCCTTTCTTCCTGTCTGTCATCAATCACGGTAATGGTTATCATTTTATTGAGGAAAGCCATTTCTCTGAAACGTTTTACCAGAACGTCAAAGTCAAAAACTGTTTCTTCGAATATTTCCGCATCCGGTTTAAAAGTAGTTTTAGTACCTGTATGACTTTCTTCACATTCGCCTATGATTTCAACTTCCGTAACCGGTACGCCTCTCTCATAACGTTGTTTATAAATTTTACCGTCACGGGCAACCTCAACTTCCATCCATTCAGACAAAGCATTAACAACAGAAGCTCCGACTCCATGCAATCCGCCGGAAATCTTATAACCATTTCCGCCAAATTTACCACCCGCGTGGAGAACAGTATGAACTACCTGTATAGTTGGTATTTTTAATTTCGGGTGGATACCTGTAGGAATACCACGCCCGTTATCATATACAGTTACACTGTTATCTTTATTCAGAATAACATGTATCTGATCACAGAACCCGGCTAAGGATTCATCAATACTGTTATCGACAATTTCATAAACAAGATGATGTAATCCTTTTGATGATGTGCTTCCTATATACATGCCCGGTCTTTTTCTGACCGCTTCAAGTCCTTCCAGAACCTGTATTTGTTCTTCATTGTATTCATTATTATTGTTTATATTTTCACTCATCTAATAATATCCTCCCAATATCATCAGTATCTTTACATATTCTTTTACACAGTGTCGCTGTAGATATCGGAGATAAATAAACCGTTTGTTTTCCCTCTCGCATCGTTACAATAAATGATTTCGGTATATCTGTACCTATTGTTTCAACCATTCCTTTTTCCTGGCAGATTTTTAAAAATTCTCTTGTATTATTGGATGTAGTTGTCTTTTCTATATCCATTATCGCTATTATATCATTCATAAATACAACTTTTTCTTCTCCAATATGCAGGAACACAAATATCACCTTTCAATTCTAGTCTATATTAATTCTTTTTTCAACTTTTGGCATAACTCTGCCGTTTTCAATAAAAAATATCTTTATTTTCCGCTGATCCTTACTTACAAATCGGGTTTCATCCGTAGCCGTTATTATGGTCTGAACATTTGACAAACCTTTCAATAAATATTCCTGCCTTTTTAAATCAAGCTCCGACAAAACATCATCCAATAACAGAACAGGCTTTTCTCCCTTAACTTCTTCAATATATGATAGTTCTGCCAAAATTAAAGATAATGCAAGAGTTCTTTGCTGTCCCTGAGAACAGTACTGCCTTGAGTTCATTCCGTTCAAAAGTATTTCAAAGTCATCTCTGTGTGGACCGTAAATGCACTGCGAAATACTTATTTCTTTTTGCATCCCATCATTCAATTTATTTAACAGTTGATTTTCATAGTATTTTTCGTCTTTTTCTTCATTTGTTTCGCAAAAAGTTTTATAGACCAACTCGGAAGTTTCAGCACCGTCCGTTATTTTATGTATTTCTTCTTTCATGTACTTTTTCAATCTGTTAATGGCACTGTTCCTTAAATATACAATTTTTCCCCCGTAAACAGATATATGTTCATTCCATATCGGTATTATATCTTCGTACTTTTTTTCGGTCTTTCCTTTTTTCAAAGCTATAGATTTGTTTTTAATAAGAGAATTGTAGTTTCTTAACAAATGAAGATATTGCCTGTTTGTCTGACATAACAATATGTCAAGAAATTTTCTTCTTATGGCGGGAGAACCTTTTACAACTTCAAGAGTTTCTGGTGAAAACAGAATCATATTCAGTGTTCCAAGTATATCGGAAAGCTTTTCTCTTTTAATTCCGTTAATCTCCGCACATTTTTTTTTATCATTCGAGTATCTTATTATAATCGAGTTTTCTCTACCGTTTATTTCAGCGCGGAGTTTTATCTCAAATCCTGTTTGTCCTCTTTGTATCAAATCATTGTAATTATTCGTTCTGTGAGATTTCCCTGTCGATGATATATACAGAGCTTCCAATATATTTGTTTTACCCTGGGCGTTCTGCCCGTACAGAATATTAATCCCTTCATCAAAAGTCAGGCTTTCTTTTTGGTAATTTCTGAACCTGTTTAACTCCAATTCATGTATGGTCACTTTATTTCACCATTTGTATTATTCTGTATTCTTGATCGTTAACCCTTATTATGTCGCCGTTGCGAAGTTTTCTTCCCCGCCTGTCTTCTGGCTCACCATTTACTAATATATTATTTTCCTGTATAAAAAAGTGCGCCTCTCCCCCAGTGCCAATAATATTGGCAAATTTTAAAAATTGATCCAGTTTTATATAATCGGTATTAATCACTATATCTTTCATATTTGCGCCTTTCAGTTATTTCTTATTCTTACCGGCAATATCAGATAAAGATATCTGTCATGATCCAAAGCGGTTATAATACATGGCCCAACAGAAGACGTAAATGAAATTTTTATATTCTCATCGTTAATTACCTTTAGCGCTTCAATAAAGTATCTCGGATTAAAACCTATCTGAAGAGGTGATCCCTCGTTTTCAATTTTTATCTGCTCTTTTGATATGCCTACGTCAGCTGTCGAAGAAATAAGCATATCATCATCATTTATAGTAAACTTTACAGGATATCTTTTATCATCACTGGTCAGTAATGACGCTCTTTCAAGGCTGTCAATCATTTCCCTGGTATTTACTTTGATAACAGTTTCAAACTTCGTCGGTATATAGCTTTTATAATTCATAAACTCGCCGTCTAAAACATTTGAAGAAATCCTGCAGTCTTTAAGCTCAAATGATATTAAATTCCCGGATAAAGATACCTTAAGATCTTCATCGCTGGTTTCAAGTATCCGCAGTATCTCATTCATATTCTTTCCAGGAACTACTACTTTAAAACTTACATCTTCTTTAATTAACGAATTACTTACTGCCATTCTGAATCCGTCCAGGGCAACTATTCTGATTTCCCCGTTTTCCGCTTCAATAAGGGCACCAGTCATAATCTTCCTGTTTTCATCTGTACCAACAGCAAATATTGTCTGTTTTATCAATTCCTTCATTGTAGCCTGGCTTATACTGAAAGATATGTCATTTTTGTATTCCGGAGGTAATGGATAAGATGATGCATCCATACCTTTTATTTCAAAGTATGAATTTAAACATTCAATTTTAATTTTACTATTATCGAATACTTCGATTGATACAGGTGCATCAGGAAGTTTCCGTATTATGTCACCGAAAATCCTTGCATTTATAACGATAGAGCCCTTTTCCATTATGTCTGCGTCAAGATTATACTCTATTGACATATCATAATTATTGCCGATCAACTTTAGCTTTTCTCCGGCTTCTATATATATACCTTCAAGTATAGGCAATGTAGCTTTTGCCATAATAGCTTTTTGAACGATATTGATTGCTTCCTGTAAGTTCTGTTTAAGTACGATGACTTTCATTTTCTTACTCCTTATTCTTTCTCCATATTTTTATTTTTAGATTTAGTCGTAATAGTAGTAAGTGTTGTTAATAATGTTGATAAACGCCTCAAAGTATTGATAAAAAACGATTCTGTTTGTATAAAACCTTGTTGATAATTTATGTTTTTTCATTGAATAACTTTTTACTTATTATTTTGACAAAATTATCAACAAGATTTCATTCCACATATCCACATTTTTTTGAGGACAAAAAATAAAAACTATTGTTTTCCTGTGATATTTCTTTTTAATTCTGTAATAGCTCGTCTTAATTCAGCACTTTGTTCTATTTCACTGGCGATTTTATCGCATGCGTGCATTACGGTTGTGTGATCTCTGCCTCCAAATACCTGGCCTATTTTGGGAAGAGACATACCCGTCAATTCCCTGCAAAGATACATGGCAACCTGCCTGGGGAAAGAAACGTCACGAGACCTTTTTTGTGTCAACATTTGGTCAGGAGATATGTCATAGTACCTGGAGACAACCTTAATAACCGTATTGTAATTCACATTACTAACTGATATATTTGCCAGGATCTGTTTCAAACATTCCTGTGCAAGTTCCAATGTTATAGGACTTCCTGTTAATGATGCATAAGCAATTACACGGTTTAGTGCCCCTTCAAGTTCTCTGATATTAGATTCTATATTGTTTGCAATATATACCAAAACATCATTCGGTATATCATAATTCTCCAGTTGAGATTTTTTTCTAAGAATAGCGATACGCGTTTCCGTATCCGGAGCTTGTATATCAGCGATAAGTCCCCATTCAAATCTGGAACGTAGACGTTCTTCCAAAGTAAGGATTTCCTTTGGAGGTTTATCACTGGATATAACGATTTGCTTATTTGACTCATAGAGCGCGTTAAAAGTATGGAAGAACTCTTCCTGGGTACGCTCTTTTCCGCCTATAAACTGTATGTCGTCTATAAGCAGAACATCTATGCTTCTGTATTTATTACGAAACTCTTCATTTCTGTCATCTTTAATAGCGTTTATAAGCTCATTGGTAAATTTCTCAGATGATGTGTACAGAACTTTTGCATCTTTGTTCTGTTCAATTACATAATGGCCTATCGCATGCATTAAATGGGTCTTGCCTAGGCCTACTCCTCCGTATATAAACAGAGGGTTATATGCTGTAGCAGGAGCTTCGGCCACTGCCAACGCAGCTGCGTGAGCCAACTGGTTTCCGCTTCCTTTAACAAATGTATCGAATGTATATTTCGGATTTAGAATTGAAAGTGCAGGAGATATTTCCTCAGAAGCCTCTTTGGCATCCTTTGTTTTCTGTAAACTTTCTGAGCCTTTAATGTAGAATTCTATATTTAAATCTCTGTTTGTAACTATTTTTACCGCGTTATGTATAAGGTCTTTATATCTGGATTTTATAATTCCCAGATTAAATTCAGAAGGAACCTCAAGAACTAAACTGTTATTATCTATTGAAACAGGAACAATAGTCTCAATCCATGTTGAGAAGCTTACACTTGTTAATTCCTCCTCAAGCAGTTTTGTGACCTGATACCATGTTTCATATAAACCAGTTGACATTAGAAATTCCCCCATTTGTATTCTGACCGTATCTTTTAATATATCAAACTTCATTCTTCCTTTCAACAAAAACTCAGCCAGGGAATTTCTAGAATAATATAATACAAATGACATAAAATTAATTCTATCTATGTTAATTTCAGTTATTATATTTTTTTATAAACCTATAATATGAAAGACAGATTTTTATCGTCAGTATCTTTGGAAGAGTTACGTAAGATGCCAACTGATTACTTTTTATTGACTTTATCACTTAATTGGTTATATAATATTTGCTGGCGTCTTTTTTATTAGAGAAATACTATAGTTTTAAACATATACATATTTGACGGACTGAACGGAGGTGCAACGAATGATCCGTACCTATCAGCCTAAAAAGAGGCAACGTAAAAAGGAGCATGGCTTCAGAAAAAGAATGAAGACTGCAAACGGAAGAAAAGTTTTAAGAAGAAGAAGATTAAAAGGCAGAAAAAGATTAACTGCATAAAGACCATTTTACTGGTCTTTTCTTCTATTTTGAATACAACATGGTTACAACTAGGCAATAGCTGTGTTTGAATGTGCTTTAATTCAGTTATCCTGATTTGATGTATTTGGGATGATATTTATTTGCTATATTTGGCAGATACTGCGGAGTATTGCCGTTTTTTCTTTTGTTTATTGTAAAAAAAATGGATGTGAATGACGGCTTTATTTAACCATTATGAGCATAATAAAGGATCTTTTCTTTAACGATAGATCCTTTATTATGCCAGGTTTCATGCTCAGCGGTAATATGATAGTTTCTATTTCAACGGGTTAATAGAAATAATACAAATAAAATGATTAACACGTTGAATAATATCCAATGCTAACAAGATAGAAATCTTGAAAGCGTATTAGAAGAAAACAGAATGAAGAAGCAATATGTGTTAGTAAACAACAGAGAATTTCAAAAGGTATACAAGCGAGGAAAGTATGCTGCATCCTCATTTTTGGTTGTCTATTGTCTCAAAAGCAACGTAGAAACAACTAAGATTGGGATTACCACCAGCAAAAAGGTTGGGAATTCCGTGAAAAGAAACAGGATGCGAAGGTTGATAAAAGAGAATATAAGGGAATTGTATGATAAACTTAAAAAGGGATTTAATATAGTTATAGTAGCAAGAAAAAGTGAAAAATACGCAAACAAGGAGATTATAGGGAAAGAATTAAGATATCTTCTCTATAAATTGGATCTTATAGATGGGGAATATAAATGTTAAAAAGAATATTAATATCTATAATAAAGTTTTATAGAAGATATTTATCGCCCCTGAAAAAAAAGCCTACATGCAGATTTTATCCCACATGCTCACAATATGCCCTTGAAGCCGTTTCAAAATACGGAGCGCTTAAAGGCACTTATTTATCAATAATCAGAATATTAAAGTGTCATCCCTTCCACCCAGGAGGATATGACCCTGTAAAATAGATACTTGGAGGATAAAGTTATATGGGAATTTTAAGTGCGATAGGCAAATTATTCGGTATGCTGATGTATTTTATATATAATACTATCGGCCTCCATAATTATGCGCTTTCACTGGTTTTTTTCACAATAGCTTATAAGTTGATTCTATTGCCGCTATCCATTAAACAAATGAAGTCAGCTCAATTGATGCAGGAACTACAGCCGGAGCTGCTAAGAATCCAGGAACGCTATAAACATGACCGGGAAAAGCTTCAGGAAGAACAAATGAAGTTTTATCAGGAACATAATTATAATCCTGCTTCAGGTTGTTTGCCCGTGTTTATACAGTTACCCATTATCATTGCGCTCTTTTATGTTATAAGAATGCCAATGTCATATATGCTGGACATACCTGCAAGAGCGGTAAGTCATATGGCTCTTGTATCCATACAATCAGGAGATTTGAAATTTGATAACAGCAGATATAATCTGGATTTAAGGGATCCTTACGGAGATAATATCGATGATGCTTATCTGCAGCAGACATTCAAAAATTTATCGGGTAAAGATCCATATATAGAGATAAAAATATTGGATGTTATAGCCAGAAATGAAAAGATCGTCGCTGAAAATCCTTATCTTTCACAGGAGCAAAAGCAAATATTGGATGATTTTGATTTGAAACTGTTCAATTTCTTCAACCTTGGAATCAAACCGACTATTAATCCGAAAGAAATAGCCGCTGATCCCAATGCATATCTTCCTGCGCTGATTCTTTTGATTCTTGCGTTTGGGTCAACGCTATTAACTGCATGGCAATTGATGCCCAAACAGCCTGAATCTAAAGGAAAAGGAAAAGGTAAAAACAAGAAAACCACGAATAACGGATGCGCAAACCAAAGTATGCTTTGGATGAGTCCTATAATGACTTTATGGATTGGATTAGGTACTCCATGTGGTTTATCTTTTTATTGGACATTGAATAATTTATTAAGCTTTGTTCAGCAGAAACTTGTTAACAAGTTTTATAAGAAGGATGACAAAGCTAAAAAGGAGGATATCGATGTTGCAAAAGTCAATAACAAAAGAGGCAAAGACAGTTGATGAAGCAATCAGACTCGCATGCGAGGAACTTGATACTGATATTGATAACGTAGAAGTTGAAATCATCAGTGAAGGAAACAAAGGTATACTGGGGATAATAGGGAATAAAAATGCCGTTGTCAAAGTTACACCAAAAGTTACTATCGAGGATGTTATAGTTGATTTTCTGAATCCTATTTTTGAAAAAATGGGTATTACGGCAAACCTTGAAATTACACATGAAGAAAATAATATAACTGTACGTTTGACGGGAGACGATATTGGTATTGTTATCGGCAGAAGAGGGGAGACTCTGGATGCACTTCAGTATCTGCTCAGTCTTGTGGTAAACCGCAGATCAGAAGAATATATACGTGTTATCATGGATGTGGCCGACTATAGGAAAAAGAGAGAAGAGACTCTTGTAAGGCTTGCGAAAAGAGTTGCGGATAAAGTTACAAAATATCGTAAAAACATAACACTGGAACCCATGAATCCGTATGAAAGAAGAATAATACATTCAACATTGCAGAACCATAAATATGTCGAAACCCATAGTATAGGAGAAGAGCCGAATCGTAAGGTGGTTATCCGGTATAAACTTGGGAATGGCAGAAATTAATCAGAAAGAAAATAGGGGTTGTCTCGAAAAAAAATAAACGTTATTCTTGTGCCATAAAGATAAATCTTTGCGGCGAAAAGAATAACAATAGGTTTGAGACAGCCCTTTAACATTAATGTAAGAGAATTTTATATGACAGGAGTTGTAGAAGACAAAATAGTATGATCAACGATACTATAGCAGGTATTTCCACGGCTGTTGGAAATGCAGGGATATCGATTATTCGTATGAGCGGACCGGAAGCTTTTTCAATAGCGGATAAGATTTTTAAAGGTAAACACTCGGTACGGGAACAAAAATCTCATACTGTTCAATATGGAAAGATCATATCGAACCAGACCGGCGAAGTAATTGACGAGGTCCTTCTTATTAAGATGGAGGCTCCCCGTACTTACACCCGTGAGGATGTAGTGGAAATATCCAGTCATGGCGGGTATACTATTGCATCAGCTTTATTGAGCCTGCTTTACAGCAATGGTGCCAGGCCGGCAGAACCAGGTGAATTCACAAAAAGAGCATTTTTAAACGGCAGGATAGACCTGTCCCAGGCTGAAGCCGTAATGGATATTATTCAGGCGAGGACTCAAAGAGTATCGAAAGTTGCTGTAAAACAGCTTGAGGGTTCGGTATCAAATAAGCTCAATGAAATAAGGGAGAGAATCATTACTCTGCTTTCTGATATAGAAGTCAATCTTGATTATCCCGAGTATGATGTTGAGGAAATAACTCTGGCTCAGGCCGGAAAAGAAACCTCATCAATAATTATTGAAATAGATAATCTTATAAAAAGTTTCCATTATGGAAAACTCTTAAGAGAAGGCATGGAAATTGTTATTGCCGGCAGACCTAACGTAGGTAAATCATCTTTGATGAACAGACTTACCAGAAAGAATCGCTCAATCGTAACCGATATTCCGGGCACAACACGGGATACCGTTGAAGAATATGTGAATATAAAAGGAATACCTGTAAAACTTGTGGATACTGCTGGTGTAAGAGAGACTTCTGATCAAATTGAACAACAGGGAGTGGAAAGAAGTATAAAAGCCATTTCATATGCTGATTTGGTAATACTGTTAATAGATATTTCCCAAGGTTTTACCGCTGAGGATCATGAATTGCTTAATAAAGTTTTAAAGGAGAACAAGCCTTATTTATTGTGCTTTAATAAAACAGACCTGGTATGCGACAGGAAACAGATTGATGAAACACTTAATTTATATCCCGATGCGATCCTGATGTCGGTTTCCGAAGATAAAGGAATAGATGAATTGGAGGAGCGCATTTTCGGATATGCGACAGAAAACAGTCAGGACATCGATAATCAGGTTCTCATAACAAATGCAAGGCATGAAAGTCAGTTGAGAAAAGCGAAAGAATATTTGGAATCAGCTTATAAAGCAAGCGTGTCAAAAATGACATTGGATATGGTAGCGCTGGATCTTAAAGCGGGACTTGAGGAATTGGGGAAAATAACCGGTCATCATGCTGATGAAGACGTTATAAATGCAATTTTCTCAAGATTTTGTCTGGGGAAATAGACAAATACGTAGCGTAAGTATAGTGAAGGATCTTGCCTTACTGTCATTCTGTACGCCAAAGTGAAGTAGAGATTCTTGACCCGAAGTAAAGGTCATTTGCTTCACTAAGATTTACAAGTCGGACAGGATTATTCGCTGACGTTCAGTATGACAAAAGAGAATTAAGTAATAAAGCTAAACGGATAAATAATCAAGGTGATATATATGAGTGATTTTATCGGAGGAGAATACGATGTTATTGTTGTAGGAGCGGGTCATGCAGGCTGTGAGGCGGCTTTGGCCACTGCCCGGATGGGATTCAGAACGGCAATTTTTACTTTGAATCTTGACAATATCGCGAATATGCCTTGCAATCCCAGTATTGGGGGAACAGCTAAGGGACAGCTGGTCAGAGAAATTGATGCGTTAGGCGGTCAAATGGGTATTTCGGCAGATGCGAATTTCATCCAGTCTAAAATCCTCAACAGAGGAAAAGGCCCTGCCGTATATTCTTTAAGAGCGCAGATTGATAGAAGGGCATACAGTACTTATATGAAACATGTCCTTGAAAGACAGGATAATTTGGAAATAAAACAGGCGGAAGTTACCGATGTTTTGTGTGAAGCAGGAAAAATAAAAGGAATACGTGTCCATACAGGTACTGTATACTATTGCCGGGCTCTTATTATAACTACCGGAACTTACCTAAAAGGAAGCATAATAATAGGTGAAAGTAAAATAAGCAGCGGACCTGACGGGCTTTTACCTGCCAACAGGCTGTCAGATAGCTTAAAAGAACTGGGTATTGAACTGATGCGCTTTAAAACCGGAACACCCCCCCGAATTAATGCGCGCAGTATAGACTATTCAAAACTTATCGAGCAGCCGGGTGATGAAGAAATAGTTCCATTTTCATTTATGACAGGCGAAATCAATATGGAACAGGTGCCCTGTTATATGACTCATACTACGGCTGAAACTCATAGGATCATCCGGGAGAATCTTCACAGATCACCATTATATAGTGGCGAAATTAAAGGAATAGGGCCCAGATATTGCCCTTCCATTGAAGATAAAGTGGTACGTTTTGCTGATAAAGAAAGCCACCAGGTTTTTGTTGAGCCAATGGGACTTGGAACAAAGGAAGTATATCTTCAGGGGATGAGCACCAGCATGCCCGAAGATGTGCAGATAAAAATGGTAAGATCTTTGCCGGGACTTGAAAATGCCCAGATAATGAGACCGGCCTATGCAATCGAGTACGATTGTATTAATCCTACCCAACTTAAATTATCATTGGAGATAAAAGGAATAGAAGGTTTATTCTTTGCGGGTCAGATCAACGGCAGTTCCGGATATGAAGAAGCTGCGGCTCAAGGTCTCATGGCAGGTATTAACGCGGCATTGAAATTACAAGACCGGGAACCCTTGGTATTAGATCGTTCGCAGGCCTATATAGGTGTTCTGATCGATGATCTGGTTACAAAGGGAACCAGGGAACCTTATCGTATGATGACATCCCGTGCTGAGTACAGGATTTATTTAAGGCAGGATAACGCTGATTTAAGACTGACTCCTATAGGATATGAAATCGGACTGGTGTCCCCGGAGCGATACGACCGGTTTCTGATCAAAAAACGCATGATTGAGGAAGAAATAAAACGGTTACAGGATACCATGCTTGCGCCAAGCGACAGGATCAATGATTTCCTGGAAAGCCACGGCAGTACCAGGATCGTTACGGGAATAAAACTGTATGATCTTTTAAAAAGACCGGAAATAGAGTATCATTATCTTAATGAAATCGACCAGGGAGCTGATCTTCCGAAAGAAGTAATAGAACAGGTTTCAATCAGTATCAAATATGAAGGATATCTGAAGCGGCAAATGAATCAGATTGAACAGTTTAGGCGGATGGAGGAAAGGCATTTGCCCGATGATATTGATTACGCAAGTATCCACGGGCTAAGTTCAGAGGCTAAACAAAAACTCAATGCTATAAGGCCTGTTTCTCTTGGACAGGCTTCCAGAATTTCGGGAGTATCACCTGCCGATATTGCAGTGCTTTTAGTATATTTAGAAAGTCGGAAAAGAAAGAACTAGCTGCAGGCATGGGATCGAATTGACATGTCATTATAATAATTGAAGCGAAGAATCTTAAAGGTTACCATAAAAGGCCTTTCGACTCCGCTTTGCTCCGCTCAGGATGAAGTTATTTCTGTCATTCTGAGCGTAAGAATCTTTACTTGCAAAAGGCCTGAAAGGATTTCAAAACTATGTTGGGCGAGAAAAATAAAGAACTGCTGAAAGAAGGAGCAAAAGCATATAATATAATACTTTCAGATGAACAGACAGAAAAATTCTCACAATACGCCAGGCTGCTGGTGGAGTGGAATGAAAAAATAAACCTTACGGCTATAACGGATCCAAAAGAAATCGTTATTAAGCATTTTTTAGACTCGCTGTCAATCGCAGGGCTTATACCAGATGAGACAATGACTTTAGTGGACGTAGGAACGGGAGCGGGTTTTCCGGGAATACCGCTTAAAATAACAAAGGGAAATCTAAAAATAACTTTATTGGATTCTCTGGCCAAGAGAATTAATTTCCTGAATGAAGTATGTAACTGTTTGATGTTAAAAGATATACAGACTGTTCACAGCAGAGCCGAAGATTTCGGAGCAGACCCTATAAACAGAGAAAACTTTGATTTTGCTGTGGCCAGAGCGGTGGCCGGTCTTCCGGTTCTTTTGGAGTACTGTCTGCCTCTTGTTAAAGTCGGAGGTATATTTATAGCTATGAAAGGGCCTGACGGCAAGGAGGAACTGGAGGAATCCAGGAAAGCTCTGGATGTATTAGGCGGTGAAATAGAAGATACTTACTTTTTTACTCTTCCGTATAGTGATATTGAAAGATGCTTAATAAAAGTAAGAAAATGTAGACATACTCCGACAAAATACCCTAGAAAAAGTGGAATTCCGACAAAAAAACCCATAAAATAAATACTAAACTCTCATTATATAAGGATTTGTGCGATATTTAATTCAGAATAAAAAAAGGAAGATGCATTCAAAGGGCGAATATTTTTAATGAATGGTAAGATTTTGATACACAAAAGAGAATGAAAGGAAAGGTGCCCTATGATTGCAACGAAATTAAGATTTCCTGGGTTAGAGA
>Ga0134103_1001251_pt1 | contig 24491 bp, 27 predicted proteins | sample 14_taG_2_FD_94445 | JGI IMG/M metagenome (GOLD analysis project Ga0134103, IMG submission 94445) | Switchgrass degrading microbial communities from high solid loading bioreactors in New Hampshire, USA - 14_58_20_212_A1 metaG | ecosystem: Engineered > Bioreactor > Semi-continuous > Anaerobic >...
ATGCCTCCTTACAAACAAGTTGCTCAGAGGCTTATTTCCAGGGTGCTATGCGGTGACTCCTTTTTCTGCCCAACTCTGGAAATTTAAACTGCCATTTTCGCCATTTCTATACTACCAAAAACATCCAATACCACCAAAGAACCTTCGCACGACCCACATATCACTACTGAATGATATGGGTATCCCGCTGCCCACTATCCAAAAGCAGGTAGGCCATGCCGAAGGCTCCCGCGTAACCAAGGACCACTACATCCGCAATTATCACGCAAGTTTAAAGCAAGCAGTCATACATCTGCACAATAAATTGCACGGGCCAGACAGTTAATTTGCCCAATTTTGCCCAATAGACCCTCTGATTTTCGTTTGGACAAAAACAAAAAAGACCGGAAACTCCGGTCTTATCGCTGTTATAACTGGCGCGCCCGTCAGGATTCGAACCTGAGACCTTCTGATTCGTAGTCAGACACTCTATCCAACTGAGCTACGGGCGCATGTTTCTTGCAGAAATTTATGTTACCAGACAATCTCGGGTTTGTCAACTGCCAGCTTGGCGCAACCTAGACTAAAGGAGGCATTTATCGTGAACGACGGCCGGAAACAGCGCAAAGCATCAGGCAGGGCTTCTCGCCGCTCAGACAAACCGTTCTACGGAGATTACATCTCGCTGCCCGAGACCAAAACGGCCGGGCCGTACGGCGTCCTCGACGGAGAGGATCTCAAACAAACCCAAAGGAAAAATGAGCAGAAAAATGGCGGAAGGGGAGGGATTTGAACCCTCGGAGGGTTTTATCACCCTCAACCGCTTAGCAGGCGGCTCTTTTCGGCCTCTCAAGCACCCTTCCGAACGACTCGCTAACAACAGCTAGTATAGCATCATTGCGCAGCTCTGTCAAGGCAAAGCCCTGCCCTTTTTCCGCCATTTTGGCTAATTCAGCCGCCGCAGCGTGAAACGCATCTTCGTACCCTTACCCACTCGGCTCTCTGCACAAATCGTGCCCTTGTGCTTCTCCACGATGTGCTTCACGATGGCCAGCCCCAGGCCGGTTCCGCCCATATTGCGGGAGCGGCCTTTATCGACACGGTAGAAACGCTCAAAGATCCTGTCCAGGTGTTGAGCGGGAATGCCCACGCCGTTGTCGCTGACGATGATCTCTACCTCATCAGGGCTCTTGACCGCTTCCACGGTCACCGTGCCACCTTCCGGTGTATACTTGATGGCGTTGTCCAGCAGGTTGATAGCCACCTGCTTGAGGAGCTTCTCGTCGCCTTCCACGATCACCGGTTCATAGATGAGATTCTGTACCGTCATCTTCTTGACATCAGCTTTGTTCTGCAGGATCATGATGGAATCATCGAAGACCTTCTTTATATCCACGGGCCCCAGGTTGAGGGGCTGCTTGCCGCTTTCGATGCGCGACAGATCAAGCAGGTCATTGATGAGTGCGATCATGCGGTCTGTTTCACCGCTGATAATCTTCAGGAACCGTTCCGTGAGTGCCCGGTCGTCCAAGTTGCCGTTGAGGAGCGTCTCCACAAAGCCCTTTATCGACGTCAGCGGCGTACGCAGCTCGTGCGACACGTTCGCCACAAACTCCTGGCGCATCTGTTCCAAGCGGCGCAGGTCCGTCACATCCCTGAGCACCGCCACAGCACCGAGCGGTGTCCCATCCTGGTTAGTCAGCGGGCTGCTGGTCACCGCCAGCGTGCGTTCGCTGCCTGGCCGGACCCGGATCTCACGAATGATGGGAGTACCAGAATCAATGGTGTCATCCAACAGCTTCGACAAGTGCGTGTTGCGCGTGGCCTCGAACTGGTTCTTCCCGATAATAGACTGTTCGTCTACATTGAACATGTCGGCCACAGCCCGGTTGGCCAGAATGACCTTCCGCTGCATGTTCACGGCAAGCACGCCATCGCTCATACTGGAGAGGATGGCATCGAGCTTCCGCTCTCTGTCGCTGATGGCGTCAAACAGCTCTTCTAGGGTTTCCGAAAGCTCGTTGAAAGCCCGGCCCAGCTGGCCGATCTCGTCCTCACTGCGGACTAAAACCCGGCGCCCGAATTCCCGCTGTTTCAGACGGCGCACTACCGCCAGCAGTTCCAAGATGGGGCCGGCAATTACCCGGTTCATCAGGTAAGCTACAAGCACTGCCAGTCCCGCCACAAGCACACCTACAAGGATAGCACCGTGAATCAGCCCGCTGATATCCTTCCCAATTTCCGAGCGGCTGATGCCGACCTGCAGCACACGCCCGTCGCTCAAAGGAACGGCAGCGGAGACTAAACTTTCCTGAGGAATATCTTCACTGTAAGAACGGGCAACTACACCCCCGCTCTCATCAAGCACCGTAAGGTAGCGGCCCATCTCACTGCCGAACTGGACGATGCGGCCCTGGAGATCCGTTCCTGTGGAACCAACCTCCTCCAGATGCAGCCGCATCAGATTCCCTTCCGACAGCAGGTTGGCCTCCATTCGCGCGTACAGTGCCGTCTGGGCTTCCTGCACGACAAAAAACGTGGTAACCCCAACAGACAGCAAGGTTACCACCAAAGCCAGACTGGTCAGCTTGAAAAGTAGGGGCTTCGAGAAGCTGATCCGGCCCAAAGACTAATTCCCCCTCAGTTTATACCCAACACCATGAATGGTCTCAATGCGAGTTTCACCTTCAGGGCCGAGCTTACGGCGGAGATGCCTGATGTGCACATCTACCGTGCGTGTCTCGCCTTCGTATTCGTACCCCCAGACCTTCTGCAGGAGCACTTCGCGGGTCAGGACCTTGTTCACGTTCTGCATGAAAATGTGGAGCAGGTCGAACTCCTTGCGCGTGAGATCGACTTCCTTGCCATCTACTTTCACTTCACGGGTGTCAACCCGCAGGTAGATATTGCCCACCTGGTACTCGTCTTCTTCAGGGGTCTCCTGGTTGCTCGCCCGGCGGAGCACAGCCTTTATGCGCGCCACCAGTTCCAGCGGGCTGAATGGCTTGGTGATATAGTCATCAGCTCCGAGCTCCAAGCCCAGCACCCGCTCCAGCTCGGTTTCCTTGGCTGTGAGCATGATGATCGGCACGTTACTGTGGCGGCGGATATCTTTGCAGACATCATAGCCGTCCTTGCCCGGCAACATCAAGTCCAGAATCACCAGGTCTGGTTTATACGATTCAAACTTCTCGAGTGCGGAAATACCATCACTTGCCACTTCGGTTTCGAAGCCGGCCTGTTCGAGATTGAACCTAATCAACTCTTGGATGGAGGTCTCGTCATCAACGATCAGAATCCGCTGTCTCATATTATCACTCCAATCATCATTTAGTAAGTTACGCCGTCTAACTGCTCGCCGGCACCGCCGCCGTTCGCGATTCTGACAATTAAGCGGTGAGGTAAGCAAACGATAACCTGTCCCACCTGCTGACGCCAGCCTGTGAGCACGCAGAGTTTGTCAGGACAGTCTGCCTCAGCGATGCGGACACGATTGTCAGCGATGCTGAGTACATTGTAGCCGTAGGGCGTGTCAAAGCGGACGCTGTCCACGTCTTTATCTAGGGAGAACTCGCTCACCACTTGCCCGTCAATTTCCACAATTACCCGCGTGCCCTGTTCTGCTCGGCGAGCAAAAAGAGTTGTATAAGTAATTGCACAAACCCCAATAATTATTAATACGACGATGAGAAAGAGATCTCCTTTTCGCAGCTTTGGAAATTTCATGGGCTCACCCCAAAACGAAAAAGTCCTATCCGGTTGAGGACGAGATAGGACCACGCTTGCGCAGTGTATAGGATTATGGCGGAAGGGGTGGGATTCGAACCCACGGAGGGCGTGAACCCTCGACGGTTTTCAAGACCGCTCCAATCATCCGCTCTGGCACCCTTCCAGCCAACACCCTACATTATACCCCAGTTCTCTTCCTCAGACAAGTGCTTACTCTGTGCCTCCGATGCGCTCCAGGCCGCCCATATAAGGCCGCAGTACCTCCGGAATGATGACCGATCCGTCTTCCTGCTGGTAGTTTTCGATAATCGCTGCCAGGCAGCGGCCGACGGCGATTCCAGAGCCATTTAGGGTATGGACATATTCAGGTTTTGCTCCCCGTTCCCTGCGGAACCGAATATTGGCTCGGCGAGCCTGGAAGTCCTCGAAGTTGCTGCACGAGGAGATCTCCACATACCGGCCGTAGCTGGGCATCCACACTTCGGGATCGTACTTCTTGGCCGCAGTGAAGCCCAGGTCAGCAGTGCACATCTGTGTCACTCTGTAGGGCAGCCCCAACCTTCTGAGGACATCTTCGGCATCATTTGTCAGTTTCTCCAGCTCATCATAAGAAGTCTCCGGCAGGACGAACTTCACCAGCTCCACCTTGTCAAACTGGTGGACGCGGATCATGCCGCGAGTGTCACGGCCGGCGGAACCGGCTTCCGAGCGGAAGCAGGCCGAATACGCCACGTGATAAATGGGAAGCTGCTCCATATCCAGGATCTCGTCACGATAGAGGTTCGTCACCGGCACTTCCGCTGTAGGGATCAGGTAGTAGTCCAGGCCTTCCAGCTTAAACATATCTTCTCCAAACTTGGGCAGCTGCCCGGTGCCGAGGGCGCTGTACTGGTTCACGATGTAAGGAGGTAGAACCTCTGTGTAACCGTGCTCTTGCACATGCAGGTCGAGCATAAAGCTGATCAGCGCCCGCTCCAAGCGCGCTCCCAGGCCCTTCAGGAAGTAGAAGCGCGACCCGGTTACCTTCGCAGCTCGTTCAAAATCCATTATATCAAGCTTAACGCCCAATTCCCAATGGGGCAGCGGCTCGAAGTCAAACTGACGGGGTTCACCCCAGCGCCTGATCTCCTTATTCTCCGCCTCAGAGGCGCCCACATGTACCGATTCGTGAGGAATGTTCGGAATCCGGAGGAGAAGGTACTGCAGCTTCTCCTCAACTTCCCGCAGCTCCGCATCCATCTCCTTGATTCGGCTCGAAACCTCGCGCATCTCCTCCACGAGGCTCTGGGCGTCCTGTTTTTCCCGTTTTAGGCGGGCAATCTCCTCAGACACCGCGTTCCGCTTGGCTTTCAGCTGTTCAACGTCGGTTACTAAAGCCCGACGCCGCTCATCCACGGCCAACAGTTCATCCACGAGGGCCGGATTGTCGCCCTTGTTTTTCACTCCCTGCCGCACTCGGTCTGGATCTTGCCGGATCATTCTCAGGTCGAGCATTTGCCATCCTCCTTAAATCGAAAACTCCCGTCGCTGAACAACTAGTTCAGGGACGAGAGTCTATTCCCGCGTTGCCACCCTGATTAGCCATACTGTGATGGCTCATCTCATTTGCGCGCTATCGGGCGTACCCGGGGAAGTTTCACGGAAACTCCGATCCCCTTCCCAGCTCAAGGGTTGGAATACCCTCTCATCGCCACACTTCTTGTTTATCTTGTTCAATTATAGTATACCCAGTAAAGAGTTTCAAGAGCCTACTGCATTTTCGCAGGCATCCGCAGTGGCACCAAGTCCTTTCTGCTCGGCTTGCGGTAACCAGAGTCGGATACTCCGCGGTTGAACATCAACAGGCCCACCACCTGCACCACGAAGGAGACCAGGAAGATGGACCGCAGCCCAAACAGCTCAGCAGTGAAGCCGCCCAGCACCGGCCCCACTGCGGTGGCCAAGCCCATGAAGGTGTTGTACGCACCGATGTACATGGAACGGTTGTCTTCTGGCGTAATCTCCAGCAGCAAGTTAAACGCTGCCAAGTTGTAGCCGCCCCACAAGAACCCGCTGATGAAATTGACCACGATTGCCGCTCCACTGGTGGGAGCAAGGAACCACAGAATGGGGACAGCGCAGACCGCAGCCCCCGACAGCACCATGGTGTTCTTCGGGCCGAACCTGTCGGCAAGGGTGCCCCAGTAGCGCTGGCAGATAGTCTGGGCCGCCAACGAAGCGGCTGTCACCCACGCCCACGCGCCTTCATGCCCCCCTAAGTCCTCGATGAAGTACACCGCAGTGAGGGTTCCCAGAAACGTCACACCGAAGTTCCAGACAATGGCGCTGTACACATAGTTGATGAAACTCTTGTTTCCCCTGACAGTCTGGAAAAACTGCCGCAGCAGCCCCACGGTTGATTTCCAGGACCCTCGGCTTTTGGCCGCCGGCGGAGGAAAGGGGATGGTGCGGAACACATGCGTAGAGGCTGCTCCTAACACGGCCGCGGTGCCAAAAATGATGTAGTAGTTGACGGGAAACGGCAGTTCGAGCAAGAAGCCCGCGGCAAACGTTGCCAACAGCGCGCAGAAGTTTAAGACCACATTCCTGTTGGCGTAGTACTTGCCGCGGATTGGTTTGGGCACAATCCCCGCCTGCAGCGCCGCCCACGCAGGAGCGCCTAAATTGGCCGCCACGATGCGCAGGGAAGCCAGCAGAATGATGATGGGGATGCGCTTCTCCGGGGCGAACAGGAACGGCAAGAACGCAATCAGGATCCAGCTGGTGCGGGCCAACAGCCCTCCCACGATGCACAGGATGCGTTTGTCACGAACCGTCTCTGCCAACATGCCGTAAGGGATCTGCAGGATGTTCCCCAACAGGTTGGGGAAGGCAGACAGCATACCGATCTGCGAAGGCGTGGCCTGAAAGGCCATGGCAAACAAGGTGAGGTACGGCCCCGCTAGATTGTCGCTGGCAACAGCAAAGGCACCTTCAACAACATTCAGCCTCAGGGCACGTCGCGTATCTCCTGAAACCATATTCAACGGCACGACGGTCCTCACTCCCAGGTGGATCCTCTATTCCTGATACAGGGGAAACCTTGCGGCGATTTCCTCCACTGCCTCTTTCGCCGCTGAAAGCTGCGGTCCCTCTTTATCCAGGACCATGGCAATAATCTCCGCAATCCGATCCATTTCTTGAGCGCCCATACCCCGGGTAGTGAGAGCAGCGGTCCCAATGCGGATGCCACTGGTGACAAACGGGCTCTCTGTTTCAAAGGGTATGGTGTTCTTATTGACGGTAATCCCTACTTCATCCAGAAGCTGTTCCGCCTCTTTGCCGGTGAAGCCGCGCTTCTTCACGTTCACCAGCATGAGGTGGTTGTCTGTGCCGCCGGAGACGAGCGTAAATCCCCGGCGGAGCAGGCCCTTCGCCAAAGCAGCCGCATTCTCCACAACGGCCCGGGCATAGCGCTTGAACTCCGGCTGGAGTGCTTCTTTCAGCGCCACTGCTTTGGCTGCGATCACATGCATCAGCGGCCCCCCCTGGATGCCAGGAAACACCGCTTTGTCGATCAGTTTGGCATACTTGCTCTTGGTGAGAATCATGCCTCCCCGGGGGCCGCGGAGAGTCTTGTGTGTGGTGGTGGTGACGAAGTCTGCGTAAGGTACGGGGTTCTGGTGCACTCCTCCTGCCACCAGGCCGGCGATGTGCGCCATATCCACCATCAGGTAGGCACCGACACTGTCCGCGATCTCCCTGAACTTGGCAAAGTCAATCTCCCTGGGATACGCAGAAGCCCCGGCGATAATCAGTTTCGGCTTGTGTTCGCCCGCCAGCCTTGCCACTTCATCGTAGTCGATGGTTTCCGTCTCCCGGCTCACCCCATAATGGACAAAACTGAACCAAGAGCCGGAGAGATTAACGGGGCTCCCGTGCGTCAGGTGGCCGCCGTGGCTGAGGTCCATTCCCAGGACTCTGTCTCCCGGCTGCAGTACGGCGAAGAACACCGCCTGGTTGGCCTGAGCGCCGGAGTGCGGCTGGACATTGGCATGCTCTGCATTGAAGAGCTGTTTGGCCCGCTCTCGCGCCAGTTCTTCAACTACATCTACGTGTTCACAGCCGCCGTAATACCTTCTACCCGGGTAACCCTCAGCATACTTATTGGTGAGTGGGCTCCCCATCGCCTCCAGCACCGCCCGGCTGACAAAGTTCTCCGAGGCGATCAGTTCCAGCTTGTTCCGCTGGCGGCTGGTTTCCAACTCAATAACCCGCATGACTTCGGGATCTACTTTTTCCAGATAACTGTGCACAGGCATTACCTCCCTGAAATGGAGTGACCAACGTGCAGACTGAGCTCAAGCTTGTGGTGAGCATGGCACTGCTGCGCCTGCTCGCCGGGTCCATTGAAATCACTGCCGCGCTGCTGATGCTCAAGTTTGGCCGCATTCACGCGGCCATGAGAATCAACAGTGTATTGGGGCTGATCGGGCCCATCATCCTTACGCTCGTGAGTACTCTGGGCCTGTGGGGGCTGGCCCAGCAGCGGCCCCCTTCCCAGCTGCTGCTCGTGGCAGCAGGAGTGGCCCTAATATTCATCGGAACCAGGTAAAACGCAAAGAGGGCAGCGCCGAGCGCTACCCTTTTTTTATCTACGGATACATACGATAAAGCATCCTGGCAAAAGGAATGGCCTCTCTCAGGTGGTGCAGGCCGCAGATCCACGCCACTGCCCGCTCCAAGCCCATGCCGAAGCCGGAGTGGGGGACAGAACCGTATCGGCGCAGATCAAGATACCACTGATAGTCCTTCTCCGGCAGGTTGAACTCCTGCAGCTTCTGGCGGAGCAGCTCGTAATCGTGAATCCTTTCACTACCGCCTATAATTTCCCCATAACCCTCTGGAGCCAGCAGATCACTGCCCAGCACCACTTCCGGCCGGTCCGGATCAGGCTGCATGTAGAAAGCTTTAATGGCTGCGGGGTAGCCGTAGACGAACACCGGTTTGTCGAACTTCTCGGCGATGATAGTCTCATCAGGCGCCCCGAAGTCGTCTCCCCACTTGATCTCCGACCCGCTCTCCTGCAGCAGCTTAACTGCTTCATCGTACGAGATGCGCGGGAAGGGCGGTTTGACAAGCTCCAGGCGGGATGTATCCCGCTCCAGGATCTCCAGCTCTTGCTTTTTCGTTTCCAGCACCCGCTGCACTATGTAGGAGACAAACTCTTCCTGCAGGCGCATGTTGTCTGCGTTGGTGTAATAGGCCATCTCTGGCTCGATCATCCAGAACTCCATCAAATGGCGCCGGGTCTTGGATTTCTCGGCCCGGAATGTAGGCCCGAAGCAGTATACTTTGCCGAAAGCCATGGCCGCTGCTTCCATGTACAGCTGGCCTGTCTGAGACAAGTAGGCCTTTTCTCCGAAGTAGTCGGTCTCAAACAGTGTGGTGGTTCCTTCGGCAGCGGTGGAAATCAAGATCGGCGCATCGATCTGCGTGAATCCCCGGCTGTCGAGGAAGTCCCGTGCGGCCCGAATCACTTCGTGCCGAATCCTCATGATCGCGTGCTGCTTCTGCGAACGGAGCCACAAGTGGCGGTGATTCATGAGGAACTCTACACCATGCTCCTTTGGCGTGATGGGGTACTCATCAGCCAGCTGTACAACTTCCAAATTAGTAAGGGTCAGTTCATATCCGCCTGGAGCCCGCTCGTCGGCCCGCACTGTCCCCCACACTTTGATGGACGACTCTTGAGTCAGCCCCTTCGCGGCCTCCCACACCTCTGGTGAAACCTCGTTCTTCAGCATCACCCCTTGGATGATGCCGGTCCCGTCCCGGACCAACAGAAACTGAATCTTGCCGCTGGAGCGTTTATTGTACAGCCAGCCCCTCAATTCGACTTCTTGGCCCGCGTGCTGTCCAATGTCTTTGATGCAGGTGTGCTCCACTCTGGCCGCCTCCTCACTCTCTATTCTGATAGAACTCGCGGTAGACTTCCTGCAGTATCAGGGCATCATCTTCTAAGACCGGGCTTTCGCAGATCAGATTGCCTGCCGCGTTGAAGTCTGCCAGCGCTTTTAACACCGCTTTGTAGTCCAACTCTGTTTCGGACAGGAGAAGATGGTTCTTCTCACCCTTCGGGCCGTAAGCAATACCGGAAAGGTGGATATGCATGGACTGAAGAGCCTCCTCCCCCAGTTCGCTTTGGACGAACTGCAGGGCCGAGGCAAACTGCTCGTAAGTGTTGAAGCTGCCGATGCTGCGGGTAAAGAGGTGGGAAAAATCAATGCAGGGCCCCACCCCTGGTATCTCTTGGCTGAGCCTGACAATCTCTTCCAGAGTCCCAAATTGAGAAGGGGAACCAGTGGTCTCTGGGCTGAGACGGATGTTCACTCCCTCGCTGTCCAAGGTTTTCCGCATCTCCCACAAGCCGTCCCGCACTCTCTTGTAGACCAGTTCTGGGTCATCATCGTGATAAAATGCCGCGTGAAACGTTGCACTGCGGGCACCGGCCACTGCTCCGATCCGAGCTGCCTTCAGAATCCGCTGCTTACTCGCAGCGATCTTCTCTGGATCAGCAGAATTGAGGTTGACATAGTAGGGTGCGTGCACCGTCAGGCCGATATCCAGCTCACTGGCCAACTGGCCCACTCTAGCTGCTGTCGTGCTGCTCATCTGGACACTGCGCACAAATTCAATCTCCATGCAGTTCAACCCCAGCTCCGCCAGCCGTTTCAGCCCACCTTCACTGGTATTAGGCTGAGCGGAATGGGGAATACCTGCTGTCCCTATCCGGAGCACTGTCATGACCCTGGTGTCCAGATTTTCTTTTTGGGAACCTCCACGGTGGGCTTTGCCTTATCTGATGCCTGTTCCCCCTCTGCGCGCTTGTCCCCTACCGCCTCCAGTATAATGTCCTGGACCTGCATGAGCATGGCAGCGAAGGCAAACTCTGCCTCCAACAGCTCCCGGACATACGGGTTGGCAGCGATGATTGCCTGCAGTTTGCGCAGTTCTTCTTGCTGCTCCTCAGTGATCGGCCTGCCTTCCGCCTCCTGCTTCTGCAGCTCGCTCTGGCGCCTCTGGAAGTCTCTCAGCATCACCTTGGCGGCATGGTGCTCTTCCACCTGCTTCTCGGCCGCCTTCACCCGCTGATATTCCTCTGATGCTCGAATGGCATCTGCCAGTTCCTGAGCTTTCTTGAGAACGTCGTTCACGGCCCGTATCACCTCAATCAAACGTTGAACCGGAAACTGATAATATCCCCGTCTTTGACAGTATAGTCCTTTCCCTCCAGCCGGAACAATCCTTTCTCCTTGGCCTTCTGCATACTGCCGCCGCATTCGATGAAATCGGCGTAGCTCACTACTTCGGCCCGAATGAAGCCTCTTTCAATATCGGAGTGGATTTTCCCTGCTGCCTTTCGCGCCGTGTACCCACTGCGAATCGTCCACGCCCGCACTTCATCTTCACCGACAGTGAAGAACGAAATCAGGCCGAGATCGCTGTACACAGTCCGGGCGAGTCGGGCGATACCTGTCTCCGTAATCCCCAGTTCTTCCATAAACAGAGCGGCATCAGTGCTGTCCAATTCGTTGATCTCCATCTCCAGCTGGCCGCACACCACGAGGAAAGGAATCCCCTTCTCCGCCAGCTCCCGCTCCAACTCCGCCTGCTGCGGATACGACTGCCGCTTCATCTGGCCTTCATCAACGTTGACCACTACAATCAGTGGTTTCTTGGTCAGGAAGTTGTAGTCTCTGATCAGCTGCTCCTCTTCGGCACTCAGCTCCAACTGGCGCAGGGGGCGGTCGTCCTCAAGGGTTGCTTTGCATTTTTCCAAGACGGCCAGGTCTTCCGCCCGTCCGCCTTTCATCCGCAGTTTGGCCGCCCGCTCCAAGCGCTTCTCCAGCACACTCCAATCGGCGATCAGCAGTTCCTGCTGGATGGTGCGGAAATCCGCTGCCGGCTGGATCCCTGACAGTGCGGGTACGGTATCTGACTCGAAGGCTCGCACCACCAACACCAGTGCATCTACATCCCGCACTTTCTCGAAAAACTCACCGGCATTGCTCCCGGAGCCAGCAAAGCCAGGCACATCTACAAAATCGATAGCCGCATACGTAGTCTTACGCGGCCTAAATATCTCGCTCAAACGGTCAATGCGCTGGTCGGGCACCTTGCCCACTGCGATTGCCGCCTTTCCATTCAACCCAGGAGTGGAGTTGGTCAACAAACGAAACAGTGTGCTCTTGCCTGACTGGGGCATCCCTATAATCCCGATTTTCAACGATGATCCTCCAATAGTTGCAGTATCAGTGTGTTCCTCAATATTTTAGCACATCTGCCGGGGAAAGCACTATATAAAGATGCCCACCCCCGCGTACAGCGCGGACACGGGGGTGGACATGGGCAAAGCCAAAAAAGAGCGGCTGCTTTCAGTAGTCGAACGGCACGCCGCCGTATGTGGGCGGGTTCTGCGTCACGAACGTCGGGCTGGAAGAATGCTCCACCTCGGGCCAGTCAGGCCGGGGAAACAGATCTTCGTCGCCCAAGTACATCACCAAAGCAGCACATAGGCTGCCGTAGAGAGCTCCTGTGATCATGTTTGCGATCGGCTCCATCAGGAGTGCAATACCCGAATCGGCCCGCTGCCGCCGGGCGGGGGCCAACAGTGATGCCGCAGCACCGACGGCCGCGCCTTTCAGAAGGGCGTTTTCCGTCCCCGTCAAGGACAGCAGGTATGTGGTGGCGATTCCCACCCTGGGCCCGCTCAGGCTGGCGCCTGCATCTATCATGGGCAGTGATGCCAAGAGTCCGCTCACTGTCCCCAGGATGGCCCGATCCCTGATTCTGAGCATAAAAAACCACCTCTCGGGGGTTAGCATGCCCCGCGAGGTGGTGTTTTCATCACGCTGACTGCCGCCGCTCCCGGAGAATGTCGCGAATCTCCTGCAGAAGCAGCTCCTCCTTACTGGGCGCTGGTGGCGGCGGTGGAGCAGCCTCTTCAGCTTTGGCCTCTTGCCTGCGCTGGAAGCGGTTGATCGCTCGTATGGCGACAAAAATGCTAAAAGCGATGATCAGAAAATCCACGGTGGTCTGGATGAAGTTGCCGTAACCAATGGCCAGCTCAGGTGCTGCTTCTGAAGCAGGCCGGATGACCAGGCGCAGTTCAGCCACGTTGATCCGCCCCGTCACCAGGCCAAGGAGCGGCATGATCAGATCATTTACCAACGAGGTGACGATTTTGCTGAACGCGCCGCCGATGATCACACCAACGGCCATGTCCAACACGTTGCCTTTGAGAGCGAACTTCTTGAACTCCTCCAAGAACTGTCTCATTTTCACGCTGCCTCCCCCTGCAGGGTATTGGGTTATCTCAGCTTCCACAGAGGCTGGAGAGCCTTAAAGAGACCGAACCCGACAACAGATACCAACGTCCCCTTCACAATGTTGAACGGCATGATTCCGTAGAGGATCATGGTGCGAAAGTCCACGATCGCCGCATTTGCCCTTGCTGCCATGTGGACAAAATCGCTCACCTCAAGCCCCATCACCCAAGCGAAGGCGGGGATGAAAACGTAGTAGTTCAGGATGCCGGCCGCACACGTCATGGTAAGTACAGACAAGATCGACCCCCACAGCACGCCGGCACGGTTCTTGTGCTTCTGGTAGACCAATCCCAGGGGAACCACATACGCCGTACCCACGAGGAAGTTGGCAAGTTCGCCCACCCCGCCCGTATTGTTGTCCATAATGATCTTGAGAAGGTTCTTCAACAATTGAATGAGAACTCCTGCCGCGGGGCCCATGTAGAATGTGCCCACCAACGCCGGGGCATCGCTGAAATCAATCTTTAGGAAGCTGGGGAAAATGGGCAGGGGGAAATTCAGCAGCATTAGGGCTGCACCCAGTCCTGAAAGCATTCCAATCTTCACCATTGAGCTGGTCTCGAGAAGGCCGTGCTTGCGCATGCTGGTGATCATACTCTCATCCCTCTTTCTGAGAAAATGAAAACAGCCCGTTCTTCGCGGGCTGTTCGGTAGTCATAATCAATAAGATCGCGCACAGTGCGTGATCCATCGATTCTTCTCCCATCCAGACTGTGACTGTCGGTTTTGGAATTTCACCAAATCAACGGCCAATCATCGTTGACCGCTCGCGGACTGTACCGCCGGTCGGGAATTTCACCCAGCCCCGAAGAATCGTCTATTTAGTTTTCGCCTTAATTATAGTCCAGTATTTCTCAGGCGTCAAGCGGTCCGGCCGAAATGTTTGTTAAGGTTTTCACCAATCGCCCTCGACTGCCTGGTCAGCACTTGCTGGAAGAGTGATCTCTTCAGGGTATTGGAGATGCCGAAGCAGGGCGATCGCGTTGCGGGTCGTGGCTGGGCCGGGTTTCAGCTTGTAGTCAAACTCCAAGCCCAGATCGCTCACCCGTTCACTGAAATGGACGTTCTCACAGAACGGGGCCAGCATCTCAGTGAGCTCGAGGTCATGAGTGGCCGCAAACACGAGTGCCCGGCGCTGAGCGATGTACCTAATGACTCGATAGGACGCTGTAATGCGCTCCTCTGAGTTGGTTCCCCGGTAGAGTTCGTCGAAAATGCACAGCATGGGATGACGATCATCGAGAGCCCGTAACACACGAAGCACTGCCAGTGCTTCTTCCAGGTAGTAGCTCTTACCCTCCACAACATTATCGGCGCGGCCGATAGAAGTCATCAGCCGCATCTGGGCAGCGCAGTATCGAGAAGCACAGACGGTATAGATGGTCTCCGCCATCAGCACGCTCAGGCCCACAGTCCTCAAGAACGTGGATTTGCCAGACATGTTGGATCCCGTCACCAAAACCCCGTTCTTACTGGGATGCATGGAGTTGGGCACAGGATCCCGCAGCAGAGGGTGATACGCTTCCTCAAGTTCGAACCCGCCATCGGTACGAAACTCCGGTTCACAGTAGTATGTCAAGCTCTCGCGGTACGAAGCCACTGCCTGCAGGGCATCAAGTGTACCAATGATCTCAAACAGGCGCTGCAGGTCCGCCCGCTGCTGCGAGAAGCAGCGAATCGCCCTGGCAAAGCTGCGGACTTCCCGCAAATAGAAGATACTCACATACTGAAGCAGCACGCCGAAGAATGGGTCACCGGACTCCACGTCGATGTCCCCTGCAGCTCTGGCTACACCTTTCACCTTGGGCAGCAGCGTTCTCAGCTCCTGCACCAAACCATCCAGCGGGCCCCAGTCCCGCTCTTCTCGACACAACCTCTCGCCGCAGCGGACTAAAGCCGCTGCTCCCTTCACTGACTCAAAGTGGCCCCGGTTCTGTTTCTGCTCCGAGTAGTGCATCCACATGTTGGCAAGAAAAACAAGAGCAATTATCTGCACACCCTGCAGGCCCAACAGGAGTGCCGCAGGACTGATCACCGCCACGGCGAACATCAGGTTGTGCAGCACTCTATTACGAGGTTCCTGGATCACCGCCGCACCCCACAGGAGCGCAGCCAGGTTGTGGCCTGCCCTATCACCCACCCGCTGCAGCGCCAACTGTACACACTCCCGAAGGTCCTGATCCTGCTGGAAACTGCAGATGATCTGTGCCCGTTCCTTCAGTGTCCTGCTGTCAGAGACGCAGGGTGTCCGCAGTATCCGGTACAACACCTGCCTGCCCGGAAAGGTAAGTGTGCGGTCAACCTGCCCGAACACAAGGTTCATGTTGAGATCCGCCCACGTGCGTTCATCAACAGCGTGATCCGGCTTGGGAGCAGCATCAAACAAATCCCGCACATTCTCATGCATCCCTGCGGAAATGGTCTTTTCGCTGCCCCACTGGGCCCGCAGCGCAGCCAGGCCCCTCAGATGCCTGGCCCGAGTGTACGTTGCCCAGCCGACACCCGCGCAGATGAGAGCAGGCACAAATAGGCAGTAATATTGGACTGCCACGTTTCTGCCCAGCATCAGCGCTGCGTAGGCCAAACCTCCCCCGAGCAGGGCAAATGCGTACTGTACCGCGGTCAACTGTTCTCTTGTCATGGGCATCTCCTTTACTTGAAAAGCCATTATTTGCTGGCGCCGGCACAGGCAAAAACGGCATTCCTTAGGGCCTCTTCACCTCCTGAAAAGGCGCCCGCAGAAGGGAATTTGTGAGCTTTAGCACTTTTTATGTTAATTCTTGCGAAATCCTTCTGTTCCAAGGAAGGAAACACGCCTTTTCCGCAGAATGATGGTTCAAATTCGTCTAATTACGCAACCAATCGAGGAGGGTACCAAAATGTCGCACAAAAAACTGGCAACAATGTTCGTGTGTTTCGTGCTGGTCTTCGCACTGGCGGTCCCGGGGTTCGCCCAGGACGATGTCATCAAGATTGGAGTCATTTCGTCTCTTACCGGCAGTGTCTCAACGTATGGTATTTCTGTTCGTAATGCTGTGACCATGGCTGTAGATGATATCAACGCTGCGGGCGGTATCAACGGGCGCAAGATCAGCATCGTCATCCTTGATGACAAAGGAGATGCTACAGAGGCGGCCCAAGCAGCTCGTCGGTTGATCGACCGGGAAAACGTGGCCCTTATCCTCGGACCTGTGATCACCCCCTGCGTGATGGCGGTAGCGCCGATAGCCCAAGCAGCCGGCATACCCATGCTTACCCCCACAGGTACGGGTGACCTTATCACCACGCTCGGAGATTTCATTTTCCGCGGCGCTTACAAGGACTCCTTCCAGGGGCGGGTTATGGCCCAGTTTGCCGTGGAGAACCTCGGCCTAAAAGAGGCAGCTATTATCTATGACGTGGCCAACGACTATTCCGTCGGCCTGCGCGATGCGTTCAAGGCCACCTTTGAAGAGCTCGGCGGTAAGATCATTGCGGAAGAGTCGTATTCCACCGGTGATACAGACTTCAGCGCGCAGCTCACTTCGCTGGCCATGCGCAATCCAAAGGCTCTCTTTATCCCCGACTACTACTCCACCGCTGGCCCCATCATCATGCAGGCGCGGTTGTTGGGAATGGATGCTGTAATGCTCGGTGTGGACGGCTGGGATTCTCCTGACCTCACCGCCCTGGCCGGCGGATTTGAAGACGGCAGTTATATGGTTAACCACTACTCACCTGATGTGGACAGTGCAGTGACGCAGGAGTTCATCGCCCGCTACACAGAGAAGTTCGGGCAGGCACCTGATGCCCTGGCTGCTCTGGGCTACGATGGTACACTGATTGTCGCCAAGGCTTTGGAAGCCGCTGGATCGCTGGATCCTGAAGCAATTAAGTACGCCCTGGGAGCAGTCAGCAACATTGAGGGCGTCACGGGGATTATCAACATGGATCCAGAGGGGACACCGATTAAGTCTGCGGTGATTCTCCGCATCAACGGCGGCCGGTGGGAGCTGGTAGGCCGGATCGATCCGGTTGGAAGGTGACGCCATGGCTTGGCACATCGCAGCCCTCCAACAGCTCATCAATGGGCTGGCCCTGGGAAGTGTGTATGCTCTCATCGCCCTGGGCTACACCATGGTGTACGGGATCATCAGGCTGATCAACTTCGCTCACGGGGACATCTACATGCTGGGAGCCTACTTCGGCTTCTATGCACTCACGCTCCTGAAACTGCCCTTGATACCTGCGGTGCTGGTCTCTATGGCCGGCGCCGCAGCTGTTGGAGTTGTGCTGGAAAGAGTAGCATACAGGCCTCTTCGCAATTCGCCCCGGATCGCAGTGTTAATCACTGCGATCGGGGCATCCCTGCTTTTCCAGAGCACTGCCCAGCTGGTGTTCGGCGCCAACTTTAAGCCGTTTCCGCAGGCTATTCCGTTCCGGCGTATCCAGCTTGGCCCAGTGTTCATGACAAACCGCCAGCTCCTGATTTTTGGCGTGGCGGTACTGCTGATGGTCGTGCTGCACATAATAGTACACTACACAAAGTTCGGTAAGGCCATGCGTGCTGTGTCCATGGACAGAGAAGCAGCGCTTTTGATGGGCATTAATATCGACCGGATCATCTCTGCTACCTTCGCCATAGGTTCTGCCCTCGCCGCTGCCGCGGGGATACTCGTGGGCATGTATTACAACCGCATCGACCCCTACATGGGTATGATGCCCGGGCTTAAGGCCTTCGTGGCTGCGGTCTTAGGGGGAATCGGCATCGTGCCGGGAGCGGTACTCGGCGGGCTCTTGATGGGAGTGGCAGAAAACATGGTGGTGGCCTTGGGTTCCTCCACACTCCGAGATGCGGTGGCCTTTGCCATCTTGATCGTAGTGCTTCTGTTCAAACCTAACGGGCTGTTAGGGAAAAAAGGAATTGAGAAGGTGTAGGTGGGGTGATGAACAAGTCATCGACAATTCTCCGGGGCGGCATACTGCTGCTGATCTACCTGTTGGTTGAACTCTTGGCAAAGCAGGGCATTCTGCTCCCGTACCATGTGCAGATTCTCAGCCTCTGCTGTATAAACATCATTCTGGTGGTGAGCCTGAACCTCATCAACGGCTTTACCGGCCAGTTCTCCATTGGCCATGCCGGGTTTTTCGCGATTGGTGCTTATGCCTCTGCGTACTTGACTGTCAACTGGCAGATTCCTTTTATCCTTGCAATTATCTGCGGAGGCATCCTCGCAGCCGCTGCCGGCCTGGGAGTAGGACTGCCGGCGCTCCGCCTGCGCGGAGACTATTTGGCCATCGCCACCCTCGGCTTCGGGGAGATTATCCGTGTGATCATCCTGAATACCAATGCGGTGGGCGGTGCCAGGGGCTTCACTGGTATCCCTAAGTACACCACATTTGGACTGGCTTATGCCGTGGCAGTGATCACAGTGGTCGTGATCCGCAATTTTGTCACCTCCGACTACGGACGAGCGTGCATGGCTGTGCGGGAAGATGAAATTGCTGCGGAGTCGTTGGGCGTGAACAGCACCTACTTCAAAGTGCTGGCATTTGTTATCGGCGCCTTCTTCGCCGGGGCCGCCGGTGCGCTGTTCAGCCATTATCTGCAGTACATGGCGCCTACTGCCAATCAAATCGGCTTTGTGAAATCCATTGACATCCTGATCATGCTGGTCTTAGGTGGACTGGGCAGCATCACTGGTTCCATTATCGCAGCGGTTACACTCACGGTAATTCCAGAACTACTGCGAGGATTTGCCGAGTACAGGATGGTCATCTACCCCATCCTGCTGATGCTCGTCATGCTCTACCGGCCCGCCGGCCTCTTGGCAGGTAAAGAGATAACCCTGACTGGTGTTACAGATTTGTTCAAAGGAGCGAGAGCCCATGGCAACCACACCTGAACTCATGGTTGAAAATCTCTGCGTGCAGTTTGGGGGCCTCAAGGCCGTCGATCATGTCTGCTTTTCCCTTAAACCTCAGGCCCTGGCTGGGCTGATCGGCCCCAATGGGGCAGGAAAGACGACAGTGTTCAACGCCTTGACGGGGCTGTGCCCGGTCACCAGCGGTGAGATCCGGTTCAACAACATTGAGCTGACCAACGAGCCGGCTCATACCATTGCCCGGTACGGCATCGCGCGCACGTTCCAGAACATCCGCCTCTTCAGAAATCTCACCGTCCTGGACAACCTGAGGATTGCCTACCACCAGAACAGGCAGTACTCTCTGCTGTGCACCGTGTTCCGTTCTCCTCGCTTCAGGCGGGAAGAGGCACAGATCACGGAAAAGGCCAAAGAAGCTCTGGATCTAGTTGGCTTGGCCGACAAGGCCGATCACATTGCCGGCAGCCTGCCCTATGGTGAACAGAGGAGAGTGGAAATCGCACGGGCCCTGATGCTCAATCCGAAGCTGCTGCTTCTGGATGAGCCCGCCGCCGGTATGAACCCTCATGAGACTCAGACGCTGCTGGAGCTCATCCGCAAGCTTCGTGACGATCTTCACATCACGGTTCTTCTGATCGAACACGATATGAAATTGGTGATGAACCTCTGTGAGGAGCTGTTTGTGCTGGATTACGGGCATCTCATTGCCACTGGTGATCCCAAGTCCATTCAAAGCAATCAGCGGGTGGTTGAAGCGTATCTGGGAGGATGCCTGGCATGACGATGCTGACGGTGCAGGGCCTCACGGTACACTACGGCGTCATCCAAGCGCTGAAGGGAATCAGCTTTGAAGTACAGAAAGGAGAGATTTTCACTCTGCTCGGTTCCAACGGCGCGGGAAAGACTACGACTCTCAAGGCCATCTCCGGACTCCTGCCCAAGACTTCGGGTACAGTTGTGTTCAACGGTACCGACATTACGAACACGCCCAGCCACACTCTGCCGGCCATGGGCTTGGGGCACGTCCCGGAAGGACGGCGGATTTTTGCTGGGCTGTCTGTGGCAGACAACCTGCTGTTGGGTGCGTACCACCGCAAGGACAAACAGGGAATCAACGAGGATCTGGAGGCGGTGTACGAGCTGTTTCCACGCCTCAAAGAACGGCGCAAGCAGCTGGCTGGCTCTCTCAGCGGCGGAGAACAGCAGATGCTGGCTATGGGCCGCGGCCTGATGGGCAGGCCCAAGCTTCTGCTACTGGACGAACCATCCATGGGGCTGGCCCCGATCTTGGTCCAGGAAATATTTGATATCATCAAGGAGATCAACAGGCGGGGAACCACGATTCTCCTGGTCGAGCAGAACGCACACTTGGCCCTCCAGGTGTCGCACAAAGCGTGTGTGCTGGAAACAGGACGCATCGCCATGGCAGGCGATGCTCGGGAAGTGGCTGCAGACCAACGCATACAACAGGTATACCTCGGGGTGGGTTGACCTCTGAGTGGAACTGCATATGTAAAGGCCTAGGCAGGACGCTTAGGCCTTTATTCTGCCCATTATGCCAGCAGGATCACAGCGAGAATGACCGCAAGCAGAAGCAGGAGCGCTGTGAAGAATGTTATCTGCTCTGGGCTCAGGGCGAGCTCATAGCGGATCTGGGCGATGGCGAACTCGGCTGGCCCGGTGATGACCACCCGGTTGATCGGCGTTCCTGTGCGGGCAAACAGCCGCGCTCCCGCATTGCCGTCGACGGCGCGGGTGATGCTCTCAACCAGGTTTCCATCGGCATAGAAGTCTGCCGTGTAAGTGAGCACAGCGAACGGGGACGGCTCCAGTTCAAACCCGAAGGTCTGCACGGAGCGGGATAGGTCTAGCGTCAAGCTCGTCAGGCCCGCGGCATACAGAACATCAGGATTAGGATCTTCTGAGAAGGGCGGAGAGGACCAGGTGGCCCATCCGTCTGGCACTGGCCCGCGCTTGATCACAGGGGCGCTGAAGGTCACGGTGAGGGTACCGTCGGTAATAGACGTATGGCTGCTGTTGAAAGGCAGCCCGGAGATGTCAATCTTCGTTGTCCTGTTCAGGTACTCAGCGTTCGGGTTGTCGATGGGAGTAGCTAGGGCTTCCACCAGTGCCTCCGCTGCCTGCTTCACCGCATTGTACTGGGGGTAAACGGCGCCGGTGTTTCCTTGTACGCTCAACGGGTTTCACCTCCTCGCACTGGATTAGCTGGTGCTGTATATGAGTATGCGAGCGCGGATCTCCCCGCCATGATAGCCTGTTCTCATTTCAGGGGAGGTGTCCACGAGGAGGTGTCGCGCCAAGAGCAAGAAAGAAAGCCAGGAGGGCTATCCTGGCCGAGAATTACTCTTGACCCATTCTGCGTAGGGCTCAAACACCAGGCTGATGGGAACGGCGTAGATCGCCGGCAGTTCATAGGAATGCATGTCCCTAATCGCTTTCTCAACCACCTGGTAGTTTTCGGCTGTGGACTTAGCCACTACCCGATACTCCTTGTCCTGCTGCAGTTCCCCTTTCCACAGATAGACACTCTCGATTTCCGAGATCTGCACACAGGCCGCCAGCCCCTTTTCTACCAAGATCTTGGCAATGGCACGAGCTTCTGCTTGGCTGGCGGTCGTTGTAACGACAGCAATCAAGCTCATCTCAGCACATACCCCCTTTTCGCGTACATCACGGCTACTCAGGCTCGCGCCTCTAGCGCGCTTCCCTGCCCCAGACAGCCACACCTCTTTCCGACAGCGCCGTAAAGGTCATGATGCGGGCCTGGACAGCAGGATCCCACTGGCGGACGAACACACCCTTGTACAGCTCGCCCTCGATTTCCAGATGAGCGAAGAAATCCCCACCAACTGCCACGTTCCTGCGGCCTCACCGGTGATAGTGCCGTCCGCGTGCAGCTCGATTTCCACCGCCGGCTTGAGCCGCGAGGATATGTCCTTCCCGTGATTCACATAGAGATACTTTTTGGGTACTTCCTCTGGTTCTACTGCCTGGAGAGTCTCATACGCATACGGAAGCACCGCCATCACCGGCCACCCGTCTTCATTGAAGAAAATCTGATGTGTCCTCACCTCGTGATACTCCCCTGACCGGGGAAAGCGAGTGTGCATGATCACGAAGTACCGATCGGTCTCTGGATCATGGTAGACAGAGTTGTGCCCCGGAGAGACGTATCCATAGTATCCTCGCTCCTGCCGGAACAGGAAGTTCCCCACCAGCTTCACTCCGAAGGGCTCAATGGAACCGTCATCAAAGAAACTGCCCCTGGGGCCATGAGCATCGATCATGGCCTTTCCTTCCGCATCATAATACGGCCCGTCTGGATTCTTGGCACGGGCGACTCTGATGTTGTAGCCGCCGCGAGAATCAAGGCCACCGAAGCTGAGGAAGAGGTAGTAATAGTCAAAGTCTGGGTTGTAGAGGATGTACGGCCCCTCAATCCGGCTGTGATTGCCGCCGGTTAGGCGCTTCCCATATCCCTGCCCGGGAAAGGGAAAACCAGTTTGCGGATCCATCTCGAGGATGAAAATACCGCCCGAATAGGACCCGTAGACCATCCACAGCCTTCCTTCAGTGTCGAAAAAGACGTTAGGATCCACCACATTCGGATGTCGGTTCGCATCGTAGGGCTTCCCATCCGGCGTCAACCTGCCACCAGATTTGAGGATAATCCCCAGGTTCTTGTAAGGCCCCTCAACATCGTCGGACACAGCCACTCCCAGGGCAGACAGCGGTGAATCGCCGCGGCAGGTACAGTAGTACATGTAGAACTTCCCATCAAGCAGCTGAATCACATCGGGCGCCCAGAGAGTATCTGCTTGGGCCCAAGCAAAGGCTTCGCTGAGCTCGGTGAACGGATTAGGAATCAGCCGGTTGTGACCATGCACCCGATCCTCGATAGACACCCAGCTGCGCAGGTCGCTGGACTTGGCCGCCGCCAGATGAGACCCAAAGACGTAATAAGTGTCCCCCACCTTGATCACAGATGGATCATGCACCGATGCGCTGCTCAGCGGCGGCACAGGTTCATCAAGGCCTTCCGTTTCTGCCCAGGCGGTACCCACTGTCAGCAGCACGAGCACAACAACCAGCGGCAATACCCTCATACCTCAAACCCTCCTCGGCCTCACGGCCGCTGCAAAGCAGGCCGCTTTGAGGTTGTTTTCCACTAAGACCATGTGCATTCCTGTCATATCCAGGCTCAGGCGCAAGGCGGCAGCCCATCCGCCCGCTGGCACAAACAGTACTAAGCCGCGAGACGGAGCCAAGATCAGATGACAGTCCGTTGTGACGACTGCGGCCCGTTGGGTACGATAAAGCCGTAACAACACTGATCAAGGGAGGAAGCACGGCCATGATGATGACATTCACCGCTTTGGAGGCCCTTGCCCGCGGCAAACAGTTGGAACTGTCAAGGGGTGCTGTTGCAGTGAGGCCCATACAACCAAACAAGGGGATGCTGCCCGGCAAGCAGCAAGCTGCCGAAACACGGCCCGGCCCTGCCAAGAGCCAGCCTCGCTAGACACTAGGCCTGGACGAGGCTGGCCGTTACCCGAAACCCTGTTGCGTCTCACTACATCTCGTGTCCCAATCTGGACAAGTTCCAAAAATACACGGCCCACCCCACACAGAAGACACCGAGACACAACAGCACCGCCCACAGGTGCACCTCACCCAGCACCAGAGCAAGCACCGCCGGCAGAGCTAAAGCCTGCTGAACACTGAAGGCCCTGGCCCTGGCGCAGTGGTCAATAGCGATGTTCCGTTCATCTGACTGCCCAATCCTAACCGCTCTGCTCATATCAGGATCTTTGCTCGCCTTGTACCAAAAGGTAACTTGCGCGGCCGCCATCCCGGAAAGGCCGGCACCCAGGCCCATCAAAGGCCCGGACCACTTTGTGTCAGTCCATGCTAAAGCTGCGGCAATCATTGCCAGGCCCAGAAGCAGAACCAGGACATACCACTTATTGCTCGGCTTCATGCTCTCACCCTCCTATTTCTCATAGATGAAGACTTCTTCAATGGCGCAGCGGAAAAACTTTGCAATGCGAAAAGCAAGCAGTATTGACGGGTTATACCTGCCGTTCTCAATGGAGCTGATGGTCTGCCGAGAGACTTCTAGGATCTCTGCCAGTTCTTCCTGAGTAATGCCTCGTTCTCTCCGCAGTTCAGCGAGGCGGTTTTTCAACGGGAGTTCCCTCCTGTTATCCATGTAAAGCACACTTTACACCCCAATTCTAACCTACTTGAGCTTTGTTGTCAAGCTTGCTTTACGTCACACTGCCAAAAAACCAGCCTCGCCTTTGCTCAACGAGACTGGTTGACTACCTCAACTTAAGGAAACTGTTTGGTACTGCCTGCGCAACCCCAGAAAAAAACATCGGGCTGAGCCCGATGTTTAAAATAGTTCCCGGCAACGAGCTACTCTCCCACCACGAGATGTGGCAGTACCATCGCCGCTGGAGAGCTTAACTTCTGTGTTCGGGATGGGAACAGGTGTGGCCTCTCCGCTGTCGTCACCAGGATA
>Ga0134103_1001252_pt1 | contig 24482 bp, 19 predicted proteins | sample 14_taG_2_FD_94445 | JGI IMG/M metagenome (GOLD analysis project Ga0134103, IMG submission 94445) | Switchgrass degrading microbial communities from high solid loading bioreactors in New Hampshire, USA - 14_58_20_212_A1 metaG | ecosystem: Engineered > Bioreactor > Semi-continuous > Anaerobic >...
GAAGAGGCGGTCATCGATCTGGACATAATGACCCTCAGAAACCCGTTTGCCATTCCTGTGCGTCTGTCAGCAGTGTCTCAAACTGATGCTCAAGTGCCGTCGCCGTCGTTCGCACGCATCGAGCAGCAGCCCGCAGGGGCTGCTGAGACCAGGCAGCTGGAGTCCTTCTCAAGAGAAACCGCCGTGTCCGGCGAAGTTGCTCCGTTGCATGGACTCACAGCTGTACCGTTTCCGCTGCTGTCTGCGCTGACGGAGGCAGGTATTGGCCAGCGAGCGTCCGACTCCACTGGGCCGGCTCGAGAATCGCTTCAGGCAGATCAGTTGCCTCCGGGTTTGGTGGCAGGCTTTTCGTCAGCCGGGTCTTTCGATCCTTTCGCAGGACCTCGGTCGTACATTGACGAAGCTGCTCAGACAATGACCACAGGTGCTTTGGACTCACGTCCGGTCGACGAGACGATTGCCAGACTCCTGGTCCTGAGGAGGGCTGAGCCGGTTGGGTTCACAGGTGGAACGCGGCCAGTGACTGAACTCGTCGACGCTTGCCTGCTCTCGTCTACTGAGGCCCGAGACCTGCTGGCGAGCAGACAAGCCATTGACATGGCAGGATGGCAGTACCGCGAAGACGATGAAGGCAGTCAGAGCACACTCACCGCAAGCAGCCTGAGGCGGCCCGTCGTCGACATCGCGATGCCGATCACTCACAGCGCCGCATCAGTCCCACTGGAGCACTCTTCGTCAGGCTCTCTAGCCGACATTTCGACGGCTACGGGGTCAGCCTCTGCGGCCTTCTCCCCATGGACCGCAGTGCCAGGTGGACTTGGGCGAGGCCAGGCTCCGCCCGCAGTCGCTCAGGGAACTGCGACCGCCTTGAGCGACGCTGCTTCGGGAGCTAGCGTCGGTTCAGGGCCTGCGCTGCCTGCCGATGAACCCCGGATCGCCGAGCTGGCTCCGATAGCGGTCGCCAGAATCGCCGGAATTGCAGGGCCTCCCACAGCGGGTCGAGACAGCTCTTCAGCTGCAAGCAAGAGCGTACTTGCACCTACGCCTGACAGCGCTGGCTTGAGTCCATCGCAAGGTTCCGAAAACGCTCGCGGAGCAGCCCCCGGTAGCGAGTCGACTTCGGTCCCGGCAGAGGAAGGCACCGGCGAACCGCAGAACGGCATGGTAGCTGCAGAGGAGCACGAGACGGAGAAACCGCACCAGAACTCGGGCTCAGTGACCGTCGCCAAACCCAAGGTACCCGTCGTGGCCGACACTCCTGAGTTCGAACCGCAGGCGTCGATCGCAGCGGACGAACCGGCCAAGGCGGAGTGGCCTCCGATCGCGGTGACAGGAGTGATAGTGACGGGTGACGGCGTCTCAAGCGCGACCATACGCCTCAGCGGCAAGCCGCAAGTGATTCGTCAGGGCGACCGGCTGCGGCTCGGAGATCAGGCGGGCGAACTCGAGGTGGTATTCATAGGTCGAGACCTCGTAGAGCTGAGGCTGGGCGATGATGTCCGACAGTACAGGATTGGAGATGGTCCGGATGAGTAGAGGGAATGCGCTGTCTGTAGCTGCAGCTTTCATTGTGTGCATCCTCGTGCCTGCGTCGGCATTGCTGGGAGTTGCATCTTGGGAGGCGCTGGCCGCAAGCGCAGATGACACCGTGATCGACTCTCTGGCCTTCTTCGATGAAGAGATTACGGTTGTCCTGTCTGCTCTCGTACAGATGTCGGACGATCTTAGTCTGGTTGCAGACAGCTCAGTTAGGGGCACCGTCACTCAGACTCTGAGGAACACGAGGCTGCTCGACGCCATGGAGCTGATAGTCAGGGCAAACGGGTTTGACTTCCGCCGCAAGGGCAATGCGATTGTCGTCGCGACCCCTGAGCGGCTCGCTTCGGTCTTTGATACAGTAGAGGTGGCTGTCATTCCACTGAAGCACAGATCGCCTGTTGAGATAATTGCCACCCTGGACTTGATCGTGCCCAAGGAGAGCATCAGGGCAGACGCCAGAACTAGTTCAGTGATCGTGAGCGGCACTGCCGCCCAGGTCAATGAAGCGAAGAGGCTGGTGGCACACCTCGATACTCCTGTGCGGCAGGTGTGGATCCAGTCGAGAATCGAGGAGGTTGCGACCAGCGCGCTGTCCAATCTTGGGATCAAGTGGGACTCGTTGTCGCTTAAGCCGCAGAACAACCCCATAGGTCAGGTGATCGGAGCGTCGATCGACGTCATCCCCAAGCTCGGATTCCTCCAAGATGAGGGATATGCGCGGACAGTCGCGTCGACTCAGCTGACCGTAGCGGACGGCTCGACTGCCAGGATACTGCTGGGCGACAGGATACCGGTCAAGCGGGTGACTGTCGGCCCGGACGGCACCCGTACCGAGAGCTGGGAGTACTTTGAGGCCGGTGTCAGGCTGGAGGTTACTCCCGAGATGGGCATGGAGGACGAGGTCTCTCTCAAGGTGAAGCCGGAGATCAGCTCTGTCGAGGGGACCGCTGAGTCCGGCGGAGACAGCCTACCCTGGCTCAAGACGCGGGAGGCGGAGACTGTCATCAGGGTTCGCGACGGCGAGACTGCGGTCATCGGAGGCCTGCTGCAGACTCAGGAACTCGAAGAACTCACAAAGGTGCCGCTCCTCGGCGACATACCGATAATGGGCGAGTTGTTTAAGAGGACCGATAAAGACATAAGGCAGACCGAGCTTCTCATATTCTTGACAGTCGAGGTCATTGACGACGAGTACAGGGAGCAGACGGCCGGTGGCGTAGACATTGTCGAGTTGTTGACTGCGGAGGAATCCTCCTCGACATCTGTTGCTGGGGGGCAGTAACGAAAGGTGGCAGTTCCGATGCCGAGTTACGGACGTCGTCGCTCCATAAAGCCCATAGACCTCGTACTGGTGGCGTTGCTCGCAGCTCTCTTGGGAGCATTCGGCTCGTCGTACATCCTGATGCGTCACGTCGACGAGCGGTTTGCTGTGCTTCAGAGCGAGGTGCAGGGCTGCACTGCGGTGCAGGTGGACGCGCTGTTCTCTGTGCGCGCAGTTGTGGAGAAGCTGATGGGCTCGGTCGTCAAGATATCCAGCACCGCCCAGGCGGAACTCAGGTTGGGGATTCTAGGCCTCGAGCTCTACAGGTCAAGGAAGCTCGGATCGGGTGTCATATTCGATGAAGCAGGGTACATCCTCACCAACCACCATGTGGTGGAGGACGCTGCGGAGATAGTTGTAGAGCTCCAGGACGGGAGGACCTTCGCGGCGACAGTCGTAGGTTCGGACCAGTACTCAGATCTGGCTGTGCTCAAGATCGACGCGAAGAACCTCACCGCAGCACGCCTCGGCGATTCATCTGCGATCCGCGTGGGCGACGTAGCCATAGCCATAGGCAACCCGCACGGCTACGATTACTCTGTGACTCAGGGGATCATCAGCGCGGTCAGGGAGCGCGTGACCATAGACGGCCAACTGGTCGACGTGATTCAGACGGACGCTTCCATCAACCCGGGTAATAGCGGTGGAGCGCTTGTGAACTCCTCGGGTGAGGTCATTGGCATCAACACCTATGTGGTGCAGGGAGCGCAGGGGCTCGGGTTCGCCATTCCGGCGAATGACGCCTCTAGAGTTGCGCGGGATTTGATCGAACATGGATACGTGGTTTGGCCGTGGTCGGGCATTAGCCAGATCTATGCACTGAGAGCCGCAGAGGCCCGCCGGCTCGGGCTGTCCGTCGACCATGGCGCACTCGTGACGGCGATCGCCGCAGGAGGACCTGCTGAGAAAGCCGGACTCCGCCGGGGCGACGTGATAGTGGAAGTGAACGGCGACGCCGTGACCACCGGTGAAGAGATCGTATACCATCTCCGAAAGGCCAGAGTGGGTGACCGGCTTCGCCTCAAGGTCGTCAGAGAGACGCGCGAGATAGAGATAGTCATAGAGCTCGAAGCTGGATCAACCGGCTACCGCGTGTGAGGCCGCTTGCGGTATACTGCGGTACACCGCGGCGCTTCGCTGCTCGCTCGCTGCGCACCCGCGGCGCGCCCGCGGCATGTCGCGGCACACCACTGCACGCCCGCCGCACACCGCGGCATACGGCTGCACGCCGCTCCACACAACCAAGTCCTCAAGACCTTCCCTTGTCAGGTTGAACTCCCGCCAGGTTGAGCTCGAGAGATCCTCGAATTGAGCGCCCATCGCCGGAGAACGCTGTGAGTGGGCCGCCTTCGCCTGTTTTGCCATTGACCTTGCTATGTACTTGTGTATTATAATACTGGTGAAGGTCAGTAAAAGTCAGAGCGGTTGTTGACGGTTCTCTGCCTGACAGCCGGTCGCGGCGAACCAGGCTCTGCAAGATCAGTGTTCAGGAGTGAATGTCATCATGGCAAACCTTGCTGACTACATCGAGGAACACCTGATGCGCCTGCTTGAGTTGGCGGGCGGAGGTTCCATAGAGATACAGCGAAGAGACCTGGCGGACATGTTCAAGTGCGTCCCTTCCCAGATCAACTACGTTATCAGCACCAGGTTCACGACTGACAGAGGTTTCCTGGTTGAGAGCCGCAGAGGTGAAGGCGGGTACATCAGGATATTCCGCGTCCACCTCGATTCCTCGAGTCAGCCGTCCGGCCTGGTAAACAGGATGGTCGGCGACTCGCTGTCTGACCAGGAGATGGGCGATGTTCTGTTTCGGTTGAGGGATGCCGGGATCATCAGCAAGAAGGACGAGCTGCTCATCAAGAGCGCAGTGCGCCTTCAGTGTGACGATCTTCGCGAGAAGAGTGCCTCACTGGTGAGAGCGAGGATACTAAAGGCGGTCCTTTTGACGCTCTTGAGTGTGCGACGGGAATATGATAGAGGTGAATAGCCCGGCAGTGCATGGGAGGTGTATGGGCGGTGCTATGTGAAGAGTGCAAGAGCAGGCCCGCCAGCGTCCACGTGACGAAGATCGTAAACAACCAGAAGGTCCAGCAGTACCTGTGCAAGGAGTGCGCGAGGGCCAAGTGGGAGGATATGGGGTTCTTCATGCAGCCTCATCTCTCGGTTCAAAGCCTCCTGTCAGGGCTGCTGTCTGGAATGGAAGGGACCCAGGTGGGGACTTCCGCGAGTGCGCAGCTCACCTGCAGGAGCTGCGGGTTGCCGTTCAGCGAGTTCACGAGAACGGGCTTTCTGGGTTGCGGAGAGTGCTACAATCAGTTCAACGATGAACTGAGACCCATATACAAGCGGATTCATGGAGACTATGAGCACAAGGGGAAGGTTCCGGTCCGCGCAGGCGGCAGAGCGCATGTCACCCGCAAGATAGACATGCTAAGGAAAGAGCTCCAGGAATGCGTGGCAAGGGAGGACTACGAGCGCGCCGCAGAGCTGAGGGACAGGATCAGGGCATTGCAGGACGAGCTGGCATCTTCTGACGGGAACGGGGGATCTTAGATGTCGCTGAAGGACATGATAAGGAGACATATCAGTGGCTGGATGAACATGGACGGACCCGAATCGGACGTCGTTCTGAGTTCCCGTGTGCGCCTTGCCCGCAATCTCAAAGGCCGCAAGTTCCCGAACAGGGCGAGTGAGGCTGAGAACCTGGAGGCCCTTGCTGAAATAGAGCAGGTTGCGAGAGGATTGATCGAATCCGGATCGCTTCTGCTGAGGGGAGCCAGATGGGTTCGGGTAGATCAGCTGCAGCCGATCGACAGGCAGATCCTTGTCGAGAAGCACCTCGTGAGCCCGCAGTTCGTTCAGGAGCCTGCAAACAGGGGAGTGCTGCTATCAGCAGACGAGACCGTGTCGACCATGGCGAACGAGGAAGACCATCTGCGCATTCAGACGATCCATGCCGGACTTCGGTTGGGCGATGCTCTGGACCTTGCGAGCCAGATAGATGACATGTTCGAGGCATCGCTGGACTACGAGTATTCGGAGAGACTGGGGTATATTACTTCATGTCCGACAAACGTGGGAACAGGCATGAGAGCCTCGGTGATGCTTCATCTTCCGGCACTCGCAATGACAAACCGTCTGTCCGGTGTGGTGCAGGCAGTGTCGAGAGTCGGAATGGCAGTCAGGGGACTGTACGGAGAGGGCACAGAGTCTGTCGGCAATATCCTTCAGCTTTCGAACCAGGTATCGCTGGGGTGTTCTGAAGAGGAGATCAGTGACAATCTGTCCTCCCTGACGCGTCAGCTGATTGACCAGGAGCGTTCGACAAGAGAGGCGCTCGCAAGAGACCTGAGGAGGCAGCTGGAGGACAGAGTGCACAGAGCGTATGGAACTCTGACGAACGCGCGCATACTCAGCTCGCAGGAGGCCATAGGCCTGCTCTCTGACGTGAAGCTCGGCATCGATCTAGGCATGCTGGGCGGCCTCGACTCGAGCGTTTTCACTGAGCTGCTGATTTTGACCAGACCGGCACACCTTCAGAAGTTCATAGGCCGCGAACTCACTCCCGAAGAGCGGGATGTCTGCAGAGCAGACCTGGTGAGGGAGCGCTTTAGGATAGATGGGTTGAAGGAGTAGATTGCTATGTTCTTTGATTCGTTCACAGAAAGAGCTAAGAAAGTGTTGGATATATCTGCTGAGGAGGCCCGCTCGCTCGGGCATGAACTGGTGGGAACAGAGCACATCCTGCTGGGCCTTGTGCGCGAGGGAAGCGGAGTCGCAGCGAGGGTGCTTGAGGCCCTGGGTGTCGATGCTGACAAGGTCAGAGAAGAGGTTGTGAGGATAGTCGGAAAGGCTCAGCCCCTGCAGGTGACACGAATCGGGCTGACGCCGAGAGGAAAGCGTGTGCTCGATCTCGCGTTTCAGGAGTCCAGGACCCGCGGAGACGGGTATATCGGGACCGAGCACATACTCCTTGGCCTGATCAAGGAGGGTGAGGGCGTTGCCGCACACGTCCTGAAGAGCATGGGCGTGGATGCAGAGACGGTCGCCCGGGAGATCTCAAAGCTGATCGGCGCGAACGCGGACGGTCCCGAGGGCAAGAGCAAGAAGGGCAAGGGCGCGAGCTCCACTCCTACGCTTGACCAGTTCGGCCGTGACCTCACAGAAGAGGCGCGACAGGGCAAGCTCGATCCCGTGATAGGCAGGCAGAAGGAGACCGACCGTGTGATTCAGGTGCTCAGCCGCAGGACGAAGAACAACCCGGTCCTTATCGGCGAGCCCGGCGTCGGAAAGACGGCCATCGCTGAGGGATTGGCCCAGAGAATCGTGGCAGGCGATGTGCCCGAGACGCTGCTCGACAAGCGCGTGCACACGCTCGACCTTGGGTCGCTTGTGGCTGGCACCAAGTTCAGAGGCGAGTTCGAGGAGCGACTGAAGAGGGTTGTCGAAGAAATCCGCAGATCGCATGATGTCATCCTGTTCATTGATGAGATGCACACTCTCGTCGGAGCCGGCGCAGCGGAGGGCGCCATAGACGCAGCCAACATCCTGAAGCCGGCGCTCTCTCGGGGCGAGCTGCAGTGCATCGGCGCCACTACGCTTGACGAGTACCGCAAGCATGTCGAAAAGGACGCTGCGCTCGAGCGGAGATTCCAACCGATCCATGTGGGAGAGCCCAGCGTCGAGGAGACGATTCTAATACTGAAGGGCCTGAGAGACCGGTACGAAGCGCATCATCGAGTAAAGATAACGGATGGGGCGATAGAGGCTGCTGCCAAGCTGTCCGACAGGTATATATCGGACAGATTCCTGCCTGACAAGGCGATCGACCTGATAGACGAGACATCGTCGCGAGTCAGGCTCCAGACGATCGTGGCGCCTGACGGGATCAAGAAGCTTACGGACGAGCTCGAGACTGTGAGGTCGGAGAAGGAGTCCTGCATAAAGAACCAGGAGTTCGAAAAAGCTGCAGTCCTCAGGGACAAGGAACAGGAGATCAAGCGCCGCATTGAGCAAGAGAAGAAGGAATGGAAGACCAAGAGCGCGACCAGCGACGCGATAGTCACGGAGGAGCGCATAGCAGAGACTATCTCTAGCTGGACGGGAATACCTGTCTCCAAACTCGCCCAAGAGGAGAGCCAGAGATTGCTCAACCTCGAGAGCGTCCTCCACCAGAGAGTGATCGGCCAGGATGAGGCGATCCAGGCGATTGCGCGAGCAGTCAGGCGGTCCAGAGCGGGGCTCAAGGATCCGAGACGCCCTGTAGGATCGTTCATGTTCCTCGGGCCGACCGGCGTCGGCAAGACTGAGCTCAGCAGGGCTCTTGCGGAGGCGCTCTTCGGAGATGAAGACGCTCTGATCGTGCTGGACATGTCCGAGTACATGGAGCGGCACACGGTGTCACGGCTGGTAGGAGCTCCTCCCGGCTACGTTGGGTATGACGAAGCGGGCCAGCTAACCGAGAAGGTCCGCAGGCGCCCATACTCTGTCGTTCTGTTCGATGAGATCGAGAAGGCACACCCGGAGGTCTTCAACGTCTTGCTTCAGGTTCTCGAGGACGGCAGACTCACCGACGCTCAAGGCAGGACGGTTGACTTCCGCAACACGGTCATAATCATGACCTCCAACGTCGGTGCGAACATCATAGACAAGGACACTAGCCTGGGCTTCAGGCCGTCCGGCGACGACAAGGCCTCGTACGACAGAATGAAAGAGCGCGTCACTGAGGCCATGAAGAAGACCTTCAGGCCTGAGTTCCTCAACAGGGTCGATGAAATCGTGGTGTTCCATGCGCTGAGCAGAGAGCAGCTGAGAGAGATAGTCGACCTGATGCTCAGGAGACTGTCGAGGCAGCTCATCGAGCACCGGATCACCCTGGAGGTGACCGATGCGGCCAAGAACAAGCTGGTGGACGAGGGATTCAGCCGGGAATACGGCGCAAGGCCGCTTCGCCGGGCAATCCAGAGGCTCATTGAGGACCGCATGTCTGAAGAGCTGCTGAAGGGCGGGATCCGCGACGGAGATACAGTCGTGATCGATGTGGAGAACAACGAGTTCCGCATCAGTCCGAAGGAGGGCCAAAGGGAAGGCGAGCGGGGCGACACAGCCCCTGCAGGCGCCGCGGCGCAAGAGTGATTCCGGAGCCGAGGGTTGATCGCACAGCCCTCGGCTCTTTGCTGTATGCCGAACGGCGCGTCAGGATATGCGCTGCACTATGTGGTGAAGGTCGGCGTAAGCGCCTACCGATGAAACAGGATCATGAGGAGCATCGATAATTGATACTCGCGCAATCCTCAATCGGAGCCAGAATCCCTTCGGCCACCACGAGAGCATTGAGCAGTGTACTACCCATCTTGAGATCGTAGCAGCCTGGGGACCTCACCTGACCAGTCACCCATACTCTGACAACGCTTTTCTTCACCACCACAATATCGCCCGAGATCAACCTGGGGTTCTCTTTCGGAGACCCTGAGAATCTGAGTTGGGAGAAGTCCCGCATTCCCTCCAGGGGGCTTCCCTTTCCAATTGACTGGCTGACACTGTCTTGCTCAGCATCCTGTGCTGAGTAGATTTCCACGACATCGAGGTAGACCTCGGATGTGTAGCCGCCAGCCTTGGCTATGATCTCCGACAGTGTGGTGTCCGGGTCGATCGAGTAGACTCCTGGATAGAGAACCTCGCCTTCTACTCGCACTTGTCCGGCTACTCGCGGCACATGTACTGCGTCACCGTTCTGTAGAACGAAGTTGCTCTCTGTGCTGGCACCGGCCATTACTGGGTGAAGATCGGTGGTGAGTCTCATATACCCCCCGGGAGTCGAGAGCGACCTTGTGAGTGTCACCGCGGATAGATCTGCGTCTGTGCCGGGACCGCCAGCAGTCATGATCGCGTCGAGGAGCCTGCTTCCATGCTTGAGGGAGTAAGTGCCCGGAGCCGTCACCTCTCCTGTGACTTCTACACGGATCGCCCCATCGGTGTCATCGCCATCTTTGCCCTGCAATGCGTAGTTCTCTGCCCTGTCGACACCCGGGAGCAGCTCTGGCCAACTCGCCGCCTGGGTCTGAACCGCCGCGACACGCAGTCTCTCCTTGTTCATGTGAGCTGTGCCGGCCTCCGCATCCGCACCTCCCGCCAATGCGATCGGCTCAGTGAGTCGGATACGTAGTGGCGTTTGGTACGCATCCTCTACCAAGCTCTCTGCACGAGTCCGTTCGCCCCGTGGGTTGAACGCAGCGCCATCAAAGTACACCGCGATCTGCGCGGAAAGATCGTCGTGTCTCCATACTAGCGTCTCAAGCTCGCTTTCACGGCGCTGAAGGTGTCGCTCACGGCCGCCTATTGAAGCATACACGGACGAAGTCGTTGCGGCCGGAAGGAATGGGAGTACGACCCATACGGCAATGTGACGAAGGTCAAAGAATGCATTGAGGGCACTGAGAGCTGGGCCGAAACCACATATATGTATGATCCAGGTGATTCAGACCTCGACTACCACATGATCGGGTTGGTCTCAACCATTGTGGATCCGAGAGGAAACCACACGTGGATCGACTATTACCTGGACGGCTCTGTGGCGATGGAGGTTCAGGACCTGGACGGTGACGGAAACAGGGAAACGACTACAAACGAGGATGGACTCGTCACTGGAAGCGACAAGTCGTACAGAAGATATGTGTATGACGACCGTGGGTACAAGCAGTCGGAGATATGGCAAGCGGTTGAGAATGGCGTCGATGTGCTCCGAACCATCAGTTACGAGTACAACGGTAACGGGCAACTAACCGCGATCCAATACCCGGACGGCGGTCAGACCACCTACGAGTACAACGCTGATGGGACCAAGCGCTCCGAGACCGTCGTGTTCACCACAGATGCGAGTGGGAATCCGCTTACCTCGGGAACAACCGTCTACGATTACGACGTCCTGAAGCGGGTCACTAGGATTACGTATCCCGACGGTGGCGAGGTCAAGTACAAGTACGACGCTGTGGGCAACAGGATCCAGGAATTCCAGCTGATGGAGACGAACAAGCACCAACTCACCCAGTACGAGTACGACACGGTCGGCAGGCTCACAAGAGTCTGGAAGAACCTTGGCGCAACAGAACTCGGGGAGGACACACCCATCGGTGGAACCGGCATGACCAAGGTATCCGAGTGTGGGTATGACGGCAATGGCAACAAGGTATGGGAGCGTGACGTTCGGGAGACTCGCACCGAGTGGTCCTATGACGCAATGAACCGACTGTCCTCCGTGGTTGTCAGGGATGGGGCTAGCGGGTCCGACCCGGTCCTCATGCGAACAGACTGCTCGACGGCCATGGATACAAGAGCTACGTGTACGACGGCCACGGCGATGTGGTCCATATCCTAGACGATGACCCTGGGTTGACTGTACAGAACACCTACGATTATGATGAATTTGGAAACCCGGATGCCGATCCAAGCAACACCGTTCCGAACAACTTCCTATACAGCATAGGGAGGGGCGGGTATTACTACTACGACCATGAGACCGGTCTCTACTACCTCGGTGCCCGCTACTACGACCCTGAGCTGGGGAGGTTCATATCGGAGGATCCGGCGAAGTACGGGTTGAACTGGTATGTCTACTGCCAGTCGAATCCGCTATGGAGGCTCGCCCCCGATGGACTCGCTGACCTAAGTTGGACAGCCCTGTTCAACCTGGACCTCGGCGCTGATTACTCGAGAGGAGCCTTTGACGAGTTCCGCGAGGGCAACTACGCATAGGGTGCGCTATACGCTGCCAACTCGCTGTTTGAGGCAGCGTATGACATGCTTGCCGCCAAGTCGGTAGCCGCCAAGATCTCCGACTTGTTTGCGAAGTTGACATCAGTCATCGCCGGCAGGGCCGGAAGGGCAGCGGTTGAGGCGGCAAAGGCTGCGCAGGGGACGAAGCAATACCCTGGTGTCGACGACTGGCGATCAACGACTCTGAAGGCCGGTGACATCGTCGCTGGCCTAACGCCAGGACAATCGGCCTTCTAAACGTCGGTTGACACACTGAGAAAGACCGGCCTCAGTACTTCGAAGATCTACGATGCTCTTCAGCTAGCAGTTGATCCGGAAAAAGGCGTCCGTACAGGACTTACGCTATACCGAGTTAAGCAAGAGGTGGTTGTTGCCACGTCAACTGTCTTGGCCGATAAGGACTACCGCCTTGGGGGCGCAGTGCAGTATGATGTGCCGAACTACGCCAAAGAAGCACGAGGAGCTTGTGACGATTCCCCTCAGACCTTAGTCGAGTGAAACGTCGTTCGCTCTGGGTGGTGGAGTCTCTCAGTGGATTGGAGGCAGGGTACCGTGATAGAGATAGATCGAGCTACTGGGTCGCTTCGCCTTGGGCCCGACGTCGTGATTGACCGGGAAGTGACAGAGGCTGATCTGCAAAGGCGTTTCGGTCTGAGGGATCTGAGGATGCTTTCCAGACACGGTCAATGGGCCATATATGGATTCACTCACTCAGTACGGCTGCATGAAACGGTATCCCGTGAGCAGAAGGAGCTCTTTGGTCACGCGTTCGGCGCTAGCGTGAGGGTTGTCTTCAGGAACGGGAGAATCGAGAGTATCCACTTTCTTGTGTATGGAGACAAGGAACGCGGATGGGAGGATTGGTCGCACGACAGGGAAAGGTCGCGAAAGATCTTGCATGATCGTATACTGTCGAGGAGTCTTGGGGACCCCCCATACGAGTTCTCCTGGGGCGGGGTCGAGTCAGGTATAGATCAGAAGAACAGTCTAGCCGAGATCGCCATCCGGTGGTCGGTCTAGCTTGCTTGCCCTGACCGCGTTCTGACTCAGCCTCTGTCTCAAAGTGACTGGCCTAGAGCCTGCGTTACGCCAGGTGGTTTTTCTGCTATGCTGCTGAGCCAAGTTGCCGGAGCGACGTCTGGATGGAATGAGGGCTAGGCTACGCAAAGGCTTCAGCCTAGGCCCTGATGAAGAGGCAGGGGATGGTCCAGAACCATGCAGCGTAATCCGACAGGGGAGAAGGCCCATGCGGTGCGTCCAGTTTGGACACTGCACGGGCCCTCTTCGTGTTTCGGCGGTGCGCCTCGTTTCTCGTGGGCCAGTCCGTGGCTCAAACCTCTTGGGGCTGCGGAAGCGCTTTCGTTGTCCGTCCCATTGCTGATGAAGAGAACAGGCTGAGGAAGGCAATCCACAACGGCGTAACAGTGGCAAGCTACTGGTATGATGCTGCAGGCAACAGGGTAAGGAGCGATGAAAGCGGCACAGTCATCTACTACACCTACGACGGCCTGAACATCATACAGGAGCATAACACCACCACAGGTGTATGCACAGACTACATCTTCGCAGGCTCGACCAGGATTGCGGAGAATACGGGTGGTGTAGTAAGATATTACCATGGAGATCATCTGGGGTCTACCAGGGTAGCCACAGACACAGCCGGAGCGAAGGTAGCGGAATACAAGTATGCTGCGTATGGCTCCACCATATCGCAGACAGGCAGCTTCTCAACAGACTACAAGTTCACAGGCAAGCCAGAGGATTCAGTCACAGGACTCTACTACTTCGGAGCGAGATACTACAGCCCGACCCTCGGAAGGTTCATCACTCAGGACCCTGCGAGGGATGGGGCGAACTGGTACGAGTATTGCCGCTCGAATCCTCTGGGGTTTGTGGATACCGACGGCAGGTCCATCACCGCCGCCGCGGGCACTGCGGGCGTCAAGTGGTTGATCAGTTTTGTGGCGGCGTATGCGGCGTATGAGGTGGCCAACGATGTCGATTGGGACTCTGTGGCCGGGAGTCTGACTGCCCCACGCACCTCTGCACTCACCCAAGACACAGATGATGCGGTACCAGTTCCAATCCCAATCGATTTGGCACGTCTACAGGACCGACCAGAGAGGATAACCATCTACCATTACGGCTACCTGGAATACCTGAAGTCGTATATGGCGTGCATGAGGGCATACACATACTATACAGGCACACCTACACTGACAGCTGAGGAGGCAGTGAATCTGCTAGCGCTTGACCTCTCGACAAAGGGCTCTCGCCCTCCGGACGTGGTAATGGCCGTCTCTATGCCAACAACCTACTATGACGCACTACGGTCGGCAGGTCAGATTGAGGGTCTGCGTTGGGTTGAGCCGAGGCTCTGGCCAAATCAACCGTACCATCCGGGTGGCGGCATGGAGATGCTAGTAAAGGTACCGCTCTATCAGGGGGTCAACGGTGTGCTGATCTACCCGTACGGACCTGTGGCCAAGTGAACTCGGGGGTGGCTCAATGGCTGAGTTTCGAGATTACAGTTTTTCTGACTTGGTGGGGCAGACCCTCAAACATGTCGATACTGTGATTATGCCCGGAAAAGGGAAGATGGTCGGGACAGACGCCTTTCAGGTCTTCTTTGAGTGGGGGAACGGCGCCAAACAACGAATCACCGTAGACGGAGCCGGAGGTGAACCAGACGTCCGTAGAGCCTTAGGTGCGGCTCTAGTGGCTGAGGAGGCGCCGGTTCCGAATCACGGTACTGTGAACGTGGGGCTTCGGTTCAGCAATGGGCTTACCATCCACTTGAACATGGTGGGGCCGATTGAGACCGATTACTAAGCCTGTAGGAGAACGTCCTGGAGATCGACAGCCCAAGGGAGCTTTCTGTAGCTTTGGCTATGGATGTACCCCTTGATCGCCTTGCATCCAGTGTACGTAGCTTTGAGACTGTCCGAACCATTGCCGAGAGGTCTAGCATGCGAAACTCGGTGGTGATCGGATGGGGCACGCGGAGTCGCGATACATATAGGGATACAGCTGTTTGTCGGCGGGATCGTCAGCGTTCCCATATCCTGGTGCGTGCTAAGGCGCCTTCTGGAGTCGTTGGTCTGTACGTGACTTAGGGCAGTCTGAGCGCTAAATCCATTTCACTGGTACTGTCGGCTTGACGATGGCAGGAGGAAGGGCTGAGCAGTACGTACAGCAGTATGAGGGGGGGCGGGATGATCCCGCCCCCGGCTTCATTGCCTACTTGCTCCAGAAGTACGGCCTGGACCGATTAGCCCAGTGATAGATGTTCCAGTCCGACTTGGTGACGAGCTCATCGCATATCACCATAAGCGCCAGGAACATCGGGCTTCGCTTCAGGGCGTATACTGTCACTAGCCCGTCGTCAAGTTCAATGGTTGACGTGGACACGAACCCACGTGATGCCAAGCCTTGAAGGATATCAGTGGCCCTTTCGCTGTCGACGTTGATTGCGCGCTCAATGAGCTTAAGAGTGAATGGTCTGTTGTCACGCTCGTTTAGGTAATACAACGTCCGTAGTACCTCTGGGTCGCCCAGGAACCTGAACATGTCGGCGTATTCATCCTTATACGCCAGCTTCGGCTTCCAGCCGCAGTCCGGCTCGGGCATCAGCAGGAAGTACCACAGCTCCTTGTTCACTGCTATCGTAGCTGTTCCGCCGTCCATGTCTAGTTCGGACCGGCTGACCCTCTCAGTGTACTTCTCAGCAATGTCAGCAGGAGTTCTGTCGCCATCGTCCCCGCTGCCACAGATGCCTTTCAGTATCTCCCAGCAGAAGTCAAGAGCCCTGCGAAACCGCTGCTGTGCCGGGGTATCTTGCAATGATTTCCTCAACCCGATCTCTAGCCTTCGCGGGCTGAGCACATCCCTGCCGAACAGAGTGTCGATAGATACATCCAACCAACAACGCTCGGTTGAGAACAATGGAGGCGATATTGGCCATTCCTACCGTCGGTTGTAACTGACCTCAGAAGGCAACCTGAGGTTGGCCCATCAAGCGACAGTATTCTGTCGGTGCAGATGTCGAGCAGAGTGTTTTCGGCGACGCCGTACGGACTATTTCCACAGATATGGCGACAGAGGTTGAACTGACCGCTGACTTGGGATATTATGGAATTGGATTGGAAATGCTGAAAAGCGTCATTAGGAAGGGTGGGCGGTGTCAAAACCCCTAGTGCACCGCATGGAGCTGGAGCAGAGTCCCAGCAACGGTCAAGTTGACTTTGGATCGTGCAAATATGTTGGCCTAGATGGGGAGGCTCGCAGGGTATGGATGTTTGTGATGGTGCTGAGCTGGTCTCGAGCCATCTATGTTGAGTTCATCAAGGCGGCTGATCTAGCCACGTTCATGCGCTGTCACATCAATGCATTCGAGCACTTCGGTGTCGTGCCACGCAAGTGTCTCTATGACAACGCCAAGGTGGTTGTCCTAGGCCGTACGGAACAACTCATGAGAGGCCGGTAGATCGATTAGCAGTTGAGAGGGCCACTCTTTCGGCTATGCCATCCTGTGACAAGCTGCAGCTGTTTCTGCGTGAGAGCAGAAAGGTCGGCCGTGATGGGTTCATTCGATGGGATAGAGCCCTGTATGGCTTGTCTAGTCCATGGACACCAGGACAGACTGTGCTGGTTCATGCTGAACACGATCTGGCCGAGATATGGATGGGCGATCGGCGGGTTGCAGTGCATCCGAGAGCCACTCGGCCTGGAGCCCGGCTTAGGCACCCTTGCCAGTGGGTCGGAGTTGACACGGGTGGTGCAAGACCGCGTAAGGAACCACTGACCTTTCAGATCGCATCGATTGAGGTCCAGTGCCGTTCCCTCGAAGCATATGATCAGCTCATTGCTGCGGGGGTGAGATGATAATTGCACTTGAGCAAGCACGTGCGTCAGACATATTGCTCTCATTGACATCGGCCCGCTGAGCAGGTTATAATTCTCCTAGATACTGGCAGGTACTCCACCTCAAGAACGCATCACATTCAGCAGAAGCCGGGCAGGCAGCCTGACCTCAGCACGCCTCAGAGCAAAACAGCCTGGCTCCAGGGATTCTTCGAAGCAAGGGACGTAGAGCCAGCAGGCGGCCTTCCCGGTAGTGCCCGTACGCAGAAGGTGCTGGGTCGACAGGCCGACTGCGAGCATGCACTTGAGCAGAAGGCGCTGGGCCGGAGGCCCGCTTCTACACATGCGCTGACGCACACCGTGCAGGCCGAGGGGCTGATCTCGGTTGGGTATTCCTGGCAGAGCGATCGAACCAGCGCAGGTTGAACCTGCGCATCGACGCAGACCAATGCCTGGGTGGTGTTGCCTGGCAGCATCTGCATTGAAATCACCTTGGTGAGCAAGCTAGAGCTGGTACAGAACATCAATTACGAGGAGGGTCATTTGATGAGGCGAAGTATTTTGGCTGCTATCCTTGGGTTGCTCCTGGTCTTCTCTCTAACCTCCTACGCACTCGCTAAGGATGTCGTCCTGACTGTGTGGGAGTCAACCGGCGGGCCCGACGAGTTCATCAAGCAGGCAGGCGAGGCGTTCACCAAGCTCTATCCCAACATCAAGATCAACTACGTAAACGTGGAGCTCGGTGACTCGACGACTCAGATCGCTTGGGACGGACCGGCAGGCGTGGGTCCTGATTTGTTTGCTGCTCCCCATGACAAGCTCGGAGAGCTGGTCGTGGGCGGCCACGTCATGCCAACCGCTGATCCGGAGCAAGTGGGTGCAGCGGTTCTCGAGTCCTGCCGCAATGCTTTGACCTATGACGGAGTCATGTATGGCTACCCGGTGTCAGCTGAGACCTACGCCCTGTTCTACAACAAGACTTTGATCAGCGAGGATCAGGTGCCGAAGACCTGGGAAGAGCTCAAGGCATTCTGCAAGAAGTTCAACGCTGAGAATCCTGGCAAGTACGGCTTCCTCATGGACGTCGGAAATGGCTACTACACCATCATCTTCACGACCAGCCAGGGCAACCGCCTCTTTGGCCCGACCGGCACTGACACCACCAACACCAACATCAACTCGCCGGATTCTGTTGAGGGCATGAAGTTCTTCCAGAGTCTGAGAGAGATCCTTGACGTGCCTGCGGCTGACCTCACTACTTCGATCTGCGACAGCGTGTTCCAGAGCGGTGGTGCTGCGATGTACATCACCGGCCTCTGGAACGTGGCCAACTTCGAGAACGCCGGTCTGAAGTTCGGAGTTGCTCCTCTGCCGTCGCTGCCTGGCAACGACACTCCTCCGGCCTCCTTCTCTGGAACCAGAGCGATGTTCGTCTCAGCCTATAGCGACCACATCGAAGAGGCTGAGCTGTTCGCGAAGTTCCTGGTCTCCGAGGAGATGCAGAAGCTGCGCTTCGATATCACTGGTACTTTGCCGGCCATTTTGCTTGAGGTGGAGAGCCCGTACACCGAGGGATTCCTGAAGCAGCTCGAATATGCGTTCCCGATGCCGTCGATTCCGCAGATGAGCGCCTACTGGAGCGCAATGAATGCAGCTAGCGCCAATATCTGGGACGGCGCTGACGTCCAGGCGGAGCTCGATGCAGCTAACGCAGCGATTCTGCAGTAGGTGAAAACGTGTTCTTGGAGGGTATCCGGTCGGATACCCTCCTTCTGCGCTAGTGAGGTGCTAAGATGGAGACCTCGATCAGTGTTCAGCCCACACCGGCTGATGCGGGCGTCAGGAAGAAGGTCTTGATCGCCTCGATCCTGTTCATGGGATTGGGGCACATCGTTTACCTCAGGCAGTACCTGAAAGGCGTGTTCTTCGCCGCCGTTGAGGCTGTTTTCATCGCGTTCTTGCCGAAGATCATTAAGGCCCTGATCAATCTGCAAACTCTCGGCGAGCCGAAGCCCCATTTGCCAGTCAGATTGCGGGACAACTCTATTTTCATGCTGATCGACGGCGTGGTGGTTGTTGCGATTGTCGCGGTTCTCATTGCGATCTACATAATCTCGGTCAGGGACGCTCTGAACGAGTTTAGCCAGTCGCGATCACGAAGAGTCGGGATCCGAGAGAGCATCAACAAGGCATTTCCCGTCCTGGGGCTGGCGCCGAGCATTGGCCTCATTGCCTTCTTTGTCATAGTGCCCCTGGTGTTCTCGGCTTGTGTCGCCTTTACAAACTACTCGTCTCCTTCGCACATCCCGCCGAATAACACGGTCGACTGGGTGGGGCTCGACAACTTCAGAGCCCTGTTTGGGGGCAGCAAGATCTGGACGCAGGCCTTGGGCAGAGTCGCAGCGTGGACGTTGATCTGGGGCGCCTTGGCCACGGTGACCTGCTACTTCGGCGGGATGTTGATGGCTGTAGTCCTGAGGGAGAGCAAGATCAGGATTGCGCCGATCTTCCGGACGATCTTCATCCTGCCGTATGCCATTCCGTCGGTCATCAGCATGTTGGTGTGGCAGAACCTGCTCAACGCCACGTTTGGCACTGTCAACCGCACCTTGCGTGCAATCGGCATCATCTCAACGAACATCCCCTGGATCGGCGATCCGACATGGGCGAAGTTCACGGCTGTAATGATCAACCTATGGGCGGGCTTCCCATACTTCATGTTGCTGATCACAGGCAGCATGTCTGCGATTTCGCAAGACATCTTTGAAGCTGCCGAGATCGACGGAGCCAGCAAGTGGCAGGTGTGCAGGAAGATCGTTCTCCCGATCGTCATCTACCAGACCGCTCCGCTGATCATCATGTCGTTTACACACAACGTGAACAACTTCGGCGCCATCTTTTTCCTAACAGGCGGCAACCCTGTGGTGTCGGATACGACGACCACCAATGCAGCCGGGACAGACATTCTGGTGACCTGGATCTACAAGCTGACAGTCAACCTGAACCAGTACCACTACGCGTCTGTGCTTGCGGTGATGATCTTCCTCGTTCTCGCTCCGATCGCCATCTTCAACCTGCGGCGCACCAGGTCGTTTAGGGAGGGGGAGCTGTAGATGAGGGCTAGGGCTAGGATCAACCTTGCTACGATCATTGTCCTGGTGTTTCTGACCATAGTTGCGCTCGCAGTGCTGTATCCGGTTGTGTATATAGTCAGCGCAGCTTTCACTCCCGGCTCGTCGATTGCCCTGGACTTGGTTCCGTTCGGAAGCGGCTTTACTCTGGAGCATTTCAGGTTCCTGTTCAAGAACACCAACTACCCGATCTGGTTTGCTAACACTCTCATTATCGCGATCTCCACCAGTATCTGTACTGTTGTGTTGGCGTCGCTGAGTGCGTATGTGTTTTCGAGATTCCGCTTTACGTTGAAGAGAACCATGATGATGGCTCTGTTGATCCTGCAGATCTTCCCGTCCTTCATCGGGATGGTGGCGATTTATGTGATTCTGCTGCGAATCGGCGGGCTCAACACTCTGTGGGGCCTCGTGCTGGTGTATGTGGCGGGCAACATCCCATACAACACTTGGCTCGTCAAGAGCTATCTGGACACGATCCCCAGAAGCCTGGACGAGGCTGCGATCATCGACGGGGCGAGCCACTTCAGGGTGTACTGGCAGATCGTGATGCCCGTGGCAAGGCCGATCCTGACCTTCCTGGCGATCGCGAGCTTCACTGGCCCGTGGATGGACTTTATCTTCCCAAAGCTGGTGCTTCGCTCGGCTGACAAGCAGACCCTGGCTCTGGGTCTGTTCAGCTTCGTGACGGACAAGAAGAACCAGTTCACAACCTTTGCTGCTGGAGCGCTCCTGGTGGCGGTGCCGTTCATCATCTTCTTCGTTATCTCGCAGAAGCTCTTGATCGAGTCGCTGGGGGCGTCTGCGGTGAAGGAGTAAGGGCGCACTGTTCGGTCCTGGCGAGGGCTCTGACTGTTAGGTCCTTGTGCAAGTCTTGCGATTCGCTGATGGAGGGTCATGACCATGAGAAAGCATGTGTTCATCCGAGCGACCATTCTGTCGCTGTTGCTGATTATCGGCGTGCCGTTCGGTGGGCATATCTTTGGAGAGCATGCTTGCGGAGAGCATACCCTTGGCGAGTATGCTATAAGCGGGTATATTTCGGGCGTGCATACTCTCAGCGGGTATACCTCCAACGTGCGCAGCTTCAGCTGGCATGGCTTCGGCGAGCACACCTTTAGCGGGCGCGCCTTCGCTGAGTCGGGTAGTCCGGCGGGGGTTTTGTCAGGCGATGATCAGGCGAGTGCCTCTTCGGACGATCCTGCGGGTGCATCTCCAGATGATCTTGCGCGGGTCCCTTCAGACGATCTCGCAGGGGGCCCTTCAGATGATAGGGCGGGTGTCTTTGTGGAAAAGGTTGATGGCATCAGAGCGGACTTCATCAAAGGTGTCGATATTTCCAGCGTGATCGCCCTCGAAAACAGCGGCGTGGTCTTCTACAACACCAAGGGCGAGGTTCAGGACATATTCCAGACCCTGAGGGAGCACGGCATCAACTACATCCGAGTGCGAGTATGGAATGACCCATACGATGCCGAGGGCCGTCCCTACGGCGGAGGCAACAACGATCTCGCCACCGCCGTGAAGATCGGCAAGAGGGCGACTGCTCAGGGGATGAAGTTGTGCGTCGACTTCCACTACTCGGACTTCTGGGCCGATCCGAGCAAGCAAATGGTCCCGAAGGCCTGGGTGGGCATGAAGATTGACGAGAAGGCGCAGGCCCTGTATGAGTTCACTAAGCAGGCGCTTGAGACGCTCCTCAACGAGGGCATTGACATCGGCATGGTGCAGATCGGCAATGAGACTACGGGCAAGATGTGCGGCGAAACCAACTGGATCAACATCGCCAAGCTGATGAACGCGGGCAGCAGGGCGGTTCGGGAGGTAAGCGCTGCGTATGACAAGGACATTCAGATTGCCGTGCATTTCACGAACCCTGAGCGGGGGATTAGCGAGTATCACCGCTACGGAATGATCCTCAACAACTTCAAGGTGGACTACGACATCTTCGCCAGCTCGTATTATTCCTACTGGCACGGCACGCTTGAGAACCTGACAGCGGTCCTAAAGGACATCGCAGACAGCTTTGGCAAGAAAGTGATGGTGGCGGAGACGGCTTACGCCTACACATATGAGAACGGGGATGGCTTTGGCAATACGATCTCCGAAGAGTCATATGTGGTGAAGCCATATCCGATCACGGTTCAGGGCCAGGCAGATGCGATCCGAGACTGCATCCAGGCCGTTGTGAGTGTAGGTGAGGCGGGCATCGGCGTCTTCTACTGGGAGCCAGCTTGGATCCCAGTGCCGGGCAACAGCTACGAAGAGCGGTTTGAGCTATGGCAGAAGTACGGCTCGGGCTGGGCGACGAGCTATGCAGGTTCCTATGATCCTAACGATGCAGGGAAGTACTACGGCGGTAGCTCGTGGGATAACCAGGCGCTGTTTGACTTCAGCGGCCGGCCTCTGGCCTCGCTTCAGGTGTTCAAGTATGTGGGCACTGGTGCTGTGGCTGACCTGCGTATCGACGCTGTGAAGGAAGTCCAGGTGAAGGTAAGGATCGGCGATCCGGTCGTTTTGCCCGAGACTGTGACGGCTATCTACAACGATCGCTCGACGAACGAGGTCGCAGTGGTGTGGGACGATGCGGACTTCGAGGCTATGTCGACAGGTGGGCCCCGAGATTACACCGTCTACGGGACTGTGGCTGACCATTCAGACGCGGCGCATGCTGCTGCCGGGACAGTGCGGGCTTTGGCGAAGATCTCTGTTGTCGAGAAGAACTACTTGGATAACCCAGGCTTCGAAGAGTCGGACTTGAGCATGTGGGAGATCACCAACTTCAACGACGTTACCACCGAACTAGGAGTCATCGACAAGATGCAGGATGCGCACAGCGGAACCAGGTCCCTGCACTTCTGGTCTCGCAACAACGTGCACTTCAGAGTGGCCCAAACGGTGACGGGTCTGGCGCCCGGGTTGTATAACTTCAGTCTGTTCATCCAGGGCGGCGACGCGACTGACCAGGAGATCTACATCTATGCGATCGCTGACGGCGAGACGTATCAAGCAGATACCAACATCGATGGGTGGCGCAACTTTCGCAATCCCACGATCGAGAACATCCCGGTGAAGTCTGGCACGATCACTGTCGGGGCTTTTGTCAGGTGCAACCCGGGCGCATGGGGGACTCTGGACGATTTCCTGCTGGCACCAATCGACTCTGGCGGCACGGACGAGTAGAACGAGTGGTTGGGCGGGCGATGTGTGGTTGCCAATGCGAGTAGCTCCTGTTATAATATTACTGAACAGTGGGTTTGAGCGCTTGACCGGTGGAAGACTGAATGAGCAGATCCAAAACACTCTTCGTTTGCAGCCAATGCGGGCATGAGTCTCCGAGGTGGCTCGGCCGGTGTCCGGATTGTGATTCCTGGAATACCTTCGCGGAAGAACGATTGCCGGACAAGAGGGACCCCCGTCGCCTGAGACTCTCAGGTTCGGCCGGACAAGTCGAGCGCAAGGACCCTGTTTCTATTGACCGCGTAGATTCCTCCGGCGAGTCGCGAAGGTCAACCGGCATCGCCGAGTTCGACCGCGTCCTTGGCGGTGGGCTCGTCGATGGATCGATGGTCCTGGTCAGCGGAGAGCCCGGAATAGGGAAGTCGACGCTGATACTGCAGGCGGCGCATCAGATAGCCCGGTCAGGCAACACTGTCCTCTACGTATCCGGTGAGGAGTCTCCCGGACAGATCAAGATGCGTGCCCAGCGGATCAACGCGATTGACAACCGCCTGCTAGTAGTCGCAGAATCCAACCTTGCCGCAATTGCAGATCACATCTCTGAGACCACCCCGTCTCTCTTGGTCGTCGACTCTATTCAGACCCTGTATGATCCCGAAATACCGTCCGCCCCTGGGAGCGTGTCTCAAGTGCGCGAGGCGACCGCTCAGCTCTTGCTATTGTGCAAGCAGCTCGGAGTGGCTGCGCTCATTATTGGCCATGTCACGAAGTCGGGCGCCATCGCAGGCCCGAGGGTCCTCGAGCATATGGTGGACACGGTCATATACTTCGAGGGCGACCAGAGCCACGCGTTCCGCATACTCAGGGCGGTCAAGAATCGGTTCGGCTCGACAAACGAGATCGGCATATTCGAAATGGGCGAGCACGGTCTTGTGGGTGTGGACGACGCGTCGGCTATGTTCCTCTCAGGTGACAACAGGTCAGTGCCCGGGTCGGCCGTGACTGCCAGCATCGAGGGGAACCGCCCGATTCTTGTCGAGGTGCAGGCCCTGGTCGCCTCTTGCGGCTACGGCACCCCTCGGCGAACTGTGACAGGGGTGGACTACAACAGGACTGCAATCATACTGGCGGTCCTGGAAAAGCGCGTCGGCTTCTGTCCGTCGAACTACGACGTATACGTCAGCGCTGCCGGAGGAGTGCGCGTGGTCGAGCCTGCCTCAGATCTTGCCATAGCCTTGGCCTTGGCTTCGAGCTTCCGCAACAAGCCGGTCCTGCCGGAGACGGCTGCGATCGGAGAGATCGGACTCGCTGGGGAGCTGAGGGCAGTGAGCAGGGCGGAGACTCGCATTGCAGAAGCCGCCCGGATGGGATTCAAGAGATGTCTGGTGCCCAAGAGGAACGTTCAGAAGATGACCCATGGGGCAGGCAGCGGAGTCGAGCTGCTTGCAGTCTCGACGGTCGAGGAAGCGCTGTCGCTGGGAATCGAGGAGTGAGCGCTGTGTTGTCGAGGGATGCGAGATGGAAAGAGGATCCGTTCAGGGCAATGCTGAAGAAGGTCGCTCCAGGAACCGACTTGTATGAGGGCCTCGAGAACATCATACGGGCGAAGACCGGTGCGCTGCTTGTAGTCGGCGACTCTGAGAAGGTGTTGTCGCTCTGCAGCGGAGGCTTCA
>Ga0134103_1001255_pt1 | contig 24441 bp, 20 predicted proteins | sample 14_taG_2_FD_94445 | JGI IMG/M metagenome (GOLD analysis project Ga0134103, IMG submission 94445) | Switchgrass degrading microbial communities from high solid loading bioreactors in New Hampshire, USA - 14_58_20_212_A1 metaG | ecosystem: Engineered > Bioreactor > Semi-continuous > Anaerobic >...
ATCTTTCGCCGTTCTTTCATTGAATTCCTTACAGAATCCCATGATATTAACGCCATGCTGGCCAAGGGCTGGTCCAACCGGTGGAGCAGGAGTAGCTTTTCCTGCAGGAAGCTGCAATTTTATAAGGGCCATAACTTTTTTTGCCATAAAGTCCACCTCCCAGTATTATTTCCTGACTATCAGTCAGGAATCTATTCCATAGCAAACACTAATCATGTACTTGCTAAGAGAATCAAATCAAAGATTTACAATTTAAAGTTTCACAATTTGAGTAAAATCGAGTTCTACAGGCGTTTCTCTTCCAAACATGGAAACCATAACCCGAACCTTTTTCTTATCATGACTTATCTCTTCAACAGTCCCAATAAAGCTTTCCAGCGGTCCCTCTATGACTCGGACGCTGTCACCGACTTCATAATCAACGACGGTTTCGACTTGCTCCACGCCCATCATTCGAATTTCATCATCGGATAAAGGCACAGGTTTAGAACCAGGACCTACAAACCCGGTTACCCCACGAGTATTCCTAACAATATACCATGACTCGTCAGTCATGACCATCTTAACGAGGACATAACCAGGAAAGACCTTCTTGAGTGTAGCCTTTTTCTTGCCGTCTTTAATCTCGATCTGTTCTTCCATAGGGACTACAATATCAAGAATATAGTCCTGCATCTTTCTGTTTTCAACAATTTTTTCTATATTGGCCTTCACCTTATTCTCATATCCTGAATAGGTGTGAACAACATACCATTTTGCCTCTTCTGCCATACATACCAAAGCGGAGACTCTTCCCCGCCCTCCTTCTAACCTCTTACTGTCCGAAAACAGCTCTGAATATAATACCGAGCCCGGCATCTGCCAACCAAATAACCACTCCTACTAATAAACAAGCTATAAACACCGTAAGAGTGTTATTTAGCAGCTGCTGCCATGTTGGCCATATGACCTTTTTCATTTCGAGGCGGATTTCCTTGAAAAATCTGCCTACGCGTTGGCCGAATTTTGCTTTTTGTTCAGTCATTTTAACAAACTCCCCGTTTGATTATTTTGTTTCCTTATGGGATGTGTGTTTGCGACAAAATCTGCAGTACTTCATCAGTTCAAGTCTGTCGGGATTATTTTTCTTATTCTTTGTTGTATCATAATTTCTCTGCTTGCACTCGCTGCAAGCCATGGTGATCCTTACTCTCATTTTCGCACACTCCAATGCTAACCGATATAATTTAAGCATAAAAAAAAACGCCTACAAAGCAATAAAAATATTACCATATACAAAGTTCAAAGTCAAGCATGTTATGTTAAAAAAACAGGGAAAGGGCGAGGTGTCCCGCCCTGTAACTCACTCTATTGCTTTTGCAGAGCCGCTTTTTGGCTTCTTTCTTTCCAGAATACCCAGAGAGGTGCAGCAATAAATATGCTGGAATACGCTCCTGTTATAACACCTATAAGCAACGAAAAACTAAAATTGATCAAGGAACTGATATTATTGGTCACAGAGAACACCAGCAGTGTTACAATTGCAATCAGTGTAGTAACCAACGTGTTAATTGAGCGGCTAAGTGTCTGATGTATACTCACATCCACAATGCTGCCCAAATCGGATTTACTCATAAGTCTTGTATTCTCTCGTATCCTGTCATATATTATTACCGTATCATTTATAGAATAGCCTATTACAGTTAATACAGTCGCTACAAAAATATCATTAAGAGGAATTTTTAGGGCTATATACACCCCAAACATGACGCCCACGTCGTGGAAAAGGGCTAAAATGCCGCATGTTGCCGCCGAAAAACCTCCTATCGTTCTGAATCTCCAGGTTACATAAAGGAGTATGAGAACAATCGAAATCATAACAGCCAAAATGCCTCTTTTGAGAGATTCCTTACCTATAGTAGGCGTTATGCTGACATTTTCATTATGAGGACTGTTCAAAACCACACTGAAGTTTTGGGAAATAATTTCCTTGACCTTATTCTCCTCATCAGGAGTAAGAGGCTCATTTCCGGCAATATCTATACGCAGCATATTTACAGTTCGGTTCTCAGCCTCATCATTACCGCTATATGTTTTCATTACACTTGCCGCAACATCCTTGCCTATGACGTTTTCAACCAAATCTTCGGCTCTGTTGGGATCCACTTCGTCTACGGTTTCAATCATTATTCGGGTTCCACCCCTAAAGTTTATATCCAATGCAATACCATTAACGGCCAGCATTATGCCGAAGAAAATGAATAGTGCAATACTGAATGCAAATGCATATTTCTTGTTTTTTACAAAATCATACCTCTTCAATTTTCTTCCCTCCATTCAGGCCATAGAGCCATTTATTCTTAGCAAAGCCGAAGGTTGAAATACCCTGAAGTATAATCTTTGATGTCGTTACAGCAGAGAAGAAACTGAACAAGGTACCGAAAAACAGTGTTACTCCAAATCCTCTTACAGGACCCGAACCCAGAATATAAAGCACAATTGCAGACATAATAGTAGTTACGTTAGAGTCCAATATTGCTACAAATGCCCGTTTAAATCCTGTATCGATTGAAGCTCTCAAGCTCTTTCCTTCTTTCAGTTCTTCTTTGATTCTTTCGAATATAACAACATTACCGTCAATACTCATGCCAATGGAGAGAATAATACCTCCGATACCCGGCAAAGTTACCGATATATCGAAATTGGCAAGTGTAAGTATTTGCAGAGCCACCAGCGTCGCCAGAGCAAAGCAGGATATAAGACCGGGAAGCCTGTAATATAATATCATGAATAAACAAACCAGAATAAATGAAACGATTCCGGCTTTGATCGCAACTTCCAGAGCACCCTGCCCAAGCTGAGCGCTGATGGAGTCAACCTTCACAGGCTCCAGTTTGGTAGGAAGCGCACCAAAACGTATTTTATCTGCCAAAGCCTTTGCTGATTCAAATGTAAAATTCCCGGTTATGGAAGCCTCACTGGATGTGATATGCGATTGGACCATCGGAGCCGATATGCAAATATCATCAATAAATATGGCTATTCTTTTGCCGATATTTTCTGCGGTAGCTTTGGAAAACGCCTCTACACCCGATGGTTTTAGCTTCAGCAGCACAATGTATCTATTGTTTTCATCCTGAGCAACAGAAGCATCCTGAACATCCTCTCCGGTTAACACAATTCTGCCGGTGGGCACAAGAGCTTCAGCCGGAGTGTTGAAATCTTCATCGTCCACTTCCTGAAATGTCAGGGCGCCCGTACTTCCCAAATCATCTAAAGCTTTCCTGGGATTAAACTCGGTCTCATTAGCAGCCCAGGGAATATCTATAATCAATCGGTTATTGGTTGCGTCAATAATTATGCTTTTATCATATATCCCTTGCGCATCCAGCCTGTTCTCAATAATACTTCTGGAACTTTCCAAATCCTGTCTGACATCCCGTCCTTCCGAACCATTGGGATAAACAGGCTCCAAAATTGCGCTTATACCTCCACGGATATCTATGCCGGTACGAATATCGTTAACTCCTTTGATTATTCTTGCATCAGCGGGCCCAAGCCCTGTAAAAGCAAGAACACATATAACCACTATGATAAGGAACATAACAAACATTTTCGTAATCCTTTTATCATTCATGCGGAGCTTCCTCCTATTCTTTTATACTTTCCGGGCATACTAAATAATTTTTACTTCGTTTTATAATAGACAGACATCCAAACAATAACAATTAAGTCCATTTCATTGGTTTACTTGATTTCCTGCGCTTTGATCCACAGAGCGCACTCTACTCTCTTCTTTTCAAGCTCGCAACCTATTTCATACGGGATTTTAATATCCTTATTGAATTGCCATGCATTTGCAGCGCATCCACCACTGCAGTAAAATTTTGCCCAACAGGAATTACACTGGGATTTAGTATATACATTTACCTCTCTGAAGCTTTCCCTTATAGGATTTCCGTTCAATCCATCAAAAACATTTCCCATCATAAATTCTTTATGACCGACAAACTGATGACAGGGATAAAGCTCTCCTTCAGGAGTAACCGCCAGATATTCAGTACCGGAACCGCAGCCCCGCAGGCGCTTTGCAATACAGGGACCTCCTTCCAGATCGATCATGAAATGAAAGAAATTAAACCATTTTCCGTTTTTCCTGCGATTAACGTATTCCTTCGCCAAACGCTCATACTCATCGCAAACCGTCTTTAAATCTTCTTTCCGAATATCAAATCCTGAATCTTTTGCCGCTACTACAGGTTCAATTGATATCTGGTCGAATCCCAGTTCGGCCAAATGCAGCACATCAGCACCAAAATCAAGATTATTACGGGTAAATGTTCCCCGTACATAATAATCTTTACCGGCCCTTTCCTCTACCATCTTTTTTATCAGAGGAAGAATCCGATCATATGAACCTGTGCCGTCAATGCGTTTTCTTACCGCGTATTTATTTCTTTTCGGCCGTCCAGGCTCAAAACCACATTATGCATATTCTCGTTTATATAAGCACGCTTATCTTCATCAAGAAGCATTCCGTTCGTGGTTATGGTAAACCGGAAATTCTTGCCTGATTCTTTTTCTCTCTTTCTTGCATATTCAACGATACCTTTTACAACATCAAAGTTCATGAGGGGTTCTCCCCCGAAAAAATCTACTTCAAGATTTCTTCTGTTTCCCGAGTTTTCAATTAAAAAGTCAATAGATTTCTTGCCTACCTCAAGACTCATTAATGAACGATGTCCCATATACTCGCCTGTGCCTGCAAAGCAGTAACTGCACCTTAAATTGCAATCATGGGCAATATGCAGGCATAGAGCCTTCACAACCGTTTGCTTTGTCCAAGCAGGAAGCATCTCGGTATAGGGATCCTCGGTAAAAAGCATCTTGTTGTCAATCAAATATTCTATTTCTGTTATAGCTTCATTTATTTGTGATTCGTCATATTGGGTGAGCTCTTTAAGCTTGTCGGGGTTTAGGGTGCCATCACTGTTATAGCAGCCTAAAACATCATAAGCAATGTCGTCCAGCAAATGGACCGACCCGCTGTTAACATCCAATACTATATTTTCGCCATGTATTTTATAGGCATGTATCATAAATTTCCTCCGTCAAAATTTGCTGAAAAGAACACAACAAGAAGGGCCATGCAGCCCTTCCGCAAAATAAATAATTTATTTTATTCTTGCATGGCTTATTTTCTCTCGCACTTTTGATTTGCAACTGTGCAGGAGGTCTTGCAAGCTGATTGGCAAGAAGTCTGGCATTCACCGCAGCCTGCTTTCTTAATTTCCTTATTCAGGGTAGAAATATTGATGGTTTTGATGTGTTTCATTGTACGTTTCCTCCATATTCCATATAATAAATTCGTCATTTAATAATATAGCATAAGGTTATTTTTACTGCAATCGAAGGTTTATTGCCGATTGGCTTCTGTTTACCATTCTTTGAATTTCCACAACGGTTTATGTGGCGTTTATCATTATCAAGCGCTATTATAATATAATTTATTGTATTTATATTATTCCCCAGAACCTGATAGAACTCCTATGAACCAAGATTAGCGTCATTAAAGGTATTATTAAATTCAATTTCATTCAAATCGGAAAAGTCGCTTTTTAAGCTCTTCTTCTATTCCCTGATTCTTATATTCATTATCCACTATAATATTAATCTCTCGATTACTTTCTTCATCGCCGGGCAGCCGGGCAAAACCTACCATATAATCATAGTCCCAAGCAGTTACAACCGACTTCGAGCTTTCAACCATACCAGAAAGATATTTAAAATCCGTTGGAATATCATCAAAGCCAGCCTCTGCAAGCATTTCTATAAGACGTATATAATCAATGTCATTACCCTTGCGATACTTTATCATATTATCCCCCGTTTTATATTTGGTTTATATCAAAGTATTTCTTAAATAATCATAATATTTTTTTTATTTTTTAACAAGGTAAGTATTTTGAAGCAATGTACACAACAAATTCATAAAATTTCTGAAATTTTGTTGCCACGGCAACCGATTTTTTTTATATCCCCTTTTATAATCTGAGTGAATGATGGATCTGATAATTCTTTTGTTAAGAACGGAGGTAGAGTTTAGTGAAAAGAAATATCATAAAAATTGATGAGGAAAAATGCAACGGATGCGGAATTTGTATCAATGCCTGTCATGAAGGGGCTTTGCAACTGATTGACGGCAAGGCCAGACTAATTTCTGAGTCATATTGTGACGGACTGGGAGCATGTCTGCCCGAATGCCCAACCGGTGCAATTACCATAGAAGAACGTGAAGCTGAGCCTTTTGATGAAGAAGCAGTAAAAGCGAATATGGAAAATAATTCGGTTGAAAAAGCCCCGATGGTCAATCCTTTAGCATGCGGCTGCCCGGGTTCCATGGCCAGAGCAATAGAGAGAAAACCTGCAGCATATGTCAATAATGAGCCTGCAGGATACAAAACAAGACCTGAATCACAGCTTCGTCAGTGGCCATGCCAGATCAAGCTGGTTTCTCCTCAGGCGCCGTATTTTGAAAATGCTCATTTGCTGGTGGCGGCCGATTGTACGGCATTTGCCTATGCAAATATACATGAAGATTTTATACGTAACAGGATAACCATAATCGGTTGTCCGAAACTGGATGAAGTTGACTATTCGGACAAACTCGCCGCAATCCTCGCTTGTAACAATATTAAGAGCGTAACGGTATTGAGAATGGAAGTCCCCTGCTGCGGCGGTATCGCCAATGCTGTTAAAAATGCTTTGATAAAAAGCGGAAAGATGATTCCCTGGAATGTTGTAACGATAACTACTGACGGCCAAATTATTGAAGACTGATAACACTCAGACTGACCGGATTTTAAATTGCGGTCCTGTCATACAGGACGGTTTATATAAACAGGAAAAAGTAAGATAAATATTAAAGAAAAGAGAGGTAGATATTTATGTCAATGTTTTGTTTTCAATGTGAACAAACTGCAGGAGGAAAGGCTTGTACAGCAGCCGGCGTATGCGGAAAGAACGCTGTTGTGGCAAACAAACAGGACAAATTGACCTGCGCATTGGTGGGGCTTGCCCGCGCGGCCATGAAAAAATCTTCCAAAGAAGCTGATGTTCTGATGATGGAAGGTCTTTTTACCACCATAACAAATGTTAATTTTGATCCCGACTCAATAGATGAATTGACAGCACGTATAGAAGATGAAAAGAACCGGCTTGGCGGAGCTGAAGACCTGCCTGCCGAGGCTTTGTGGACAGGGGACCCCGACATTGTTTCACTTCGTTCCACTCTGCTTTTAGGACTTCGCGGCATGGCTGCTTATGCATATCATGCTTACCATTTAGGCAAGGAAGACCAGAATGTTTATAATTGGTTCCATAAAGGAATGCGAGCCATTGGCGACGATCATTCGGTCGAAGAATGGCTGGACCTCCTCATGGAATTCGGAACAATCAATCTTAGATGCATGGAGCTTCTTGATGAGGCTAATACATCGGCTTACGGTCATCCGGTGCCTACCAGGGTTTCAACCATAATTGAAAAGGGTCCCTTTATAGTAGTAAGCGGGCATGATCTACATGACCTCAAAATGCTTCTTGAGCAGACCGAAGGTAAAGGAATCAATATTTACACCCACGGTGAAATGCTTCCTGCTCACGGGTATCCTGAGCTTAAAAAATACAAACATTTAAAAGGCAACTTCGGAACCGCATGGCAAAATCAGCAGAAGGAATTTAAGGATGTTCCCGGGGCATTTCTGTTCACAACCAACTGTCTCATGCCACCGAAGGACACTTACTCTGACAGGGTGTTTACCACCGCAGTTGTGGCTTATCCCGGGCTTGTCCATATAGGCAGCAAACCCGATGGTACAAAGGATTTCACCCCGGTAATTGAAAAGGCACTTGAACTGGGAGGATATAAAGAAGATAAAGTCATGACCGGTATCAACGGCGGTACAGAACTTATGATGGGCTTTGCCAGGAATACTGTTTTAGGAGTGGCCGATAAAGTAATAGATGCTGTCAAATCCGGCGCTATAACGCACTTCTTCCTTGTAGGCGGCTGCGACGGTGCAAAACCCGGAAGAAATTATTACACCGATTTTGTTGCCAAAGCTCCTGAAGATACTGTTATTCTCACGCTCGCATGCGGGAAATATCGCTTTAACGACATGGATTTGGGCACCATAGGCGGACTGCCGCGCATCATGGACATGGGCCAGTGTAATGACGCTTACTCAGCGATCCAGGTCGCTCTTGCTCTGGCAAAGGCTTTTGATTGTGGCGTCAATGACCTTCCCCTTACTCTGGTACTGTCCTGGTACGAGCAAAAGGCGGTTTGTGTCCTGCTGACACTGCTTGCCCTTGGTATCAAGAACATTTACATTGGACCTTCAATTCCAGCCTTCTTCTCCTCAAACGTTCTTAACGTATTGGTCGAGAAGTTTGGTCTGACACCCATCAGCACACCCGAAGATGATCTTAAGAAGATTCTTGGTTAATTTTTAATGCTGTTAATATAAATACTTAATGTTTGAGGCTGCCTCAAAAAATTACAATTATTGAGGACAGCCTCTTTTTATCTGCGACGGTTATCTTCATCGTTCAAACATCTTCAGCAGAAACATTTTTACTTTTTCGTGCTTTCCGGAATACGGGTGTTCTCGCAACGGCAGATTAAAATACGTTTTGCCTTTCAGAACAGTGGTAGGGTGTGTGAATTCCCTAAAGCCCCATTCCCCATGGTACGCACCCATTCCGGAGTGTCCTACCCCATTGAAAGGCACTCCTTTTACCATTATATGGATACATACCTCATTGATACATCCTCCGCCGTATTGCTGAGTTGACATAACCTTCCTTGCCCATTTCATATCCCTGGTGAAAACATACATGGCAAGCGGATGTTCCCGGTCGGCAATAGTTTCCATCACATTATCGATTTCATCATCCTTAAATGGTACAATAGGCAGCAACGGGCAGAACAGTTCTTGTTTAACTATATCTTCATCGATTTTGACAGGATAAATTATAGTAGGAGCAAAACGTCTTGTTTCTTTGCTACCGGTTCCTCCGAAAATTATTCTGTCCTTATATTCTTCCGCCAGCCTCTGGCATTTTTCGTATGCCGTATCGTTAATTAGTTTCGGATACTCTTCATTATCTTCGGGCTTTTCACCGATTTGTCTGATAAACTCACTCTTCAGTGCCTCAATAAAGGAATCCGCTATTTCATCAGCCACCGCAACCTGATTGATATTAATACAAATTTGCCCTGCGTTGCAAAGCTTGAAAAATACTATTTTACGCGCGGCATCCTTTATATTTGCGTCTTTTCTGACAATACACCAGTTTCCGTTTTCACCGCCAAGCTCCAACGCTACCGGTGTCAGATTTTTCGCCGCTTGTGCAAGCACGTGTTTTCCAACCGCCGGGGAACCTGTATAGAATATCTTGTCAAACCGTTGTTCCAGGCACATATCTGCTACATCATGCCCGCCGTCTATAACAGTTATATAGTCTTCAGGAAATGTATCTGCAATCAGCTTTTGCAATGCGCTGGTACTGGCAGCCGATTTTGAGCTTGTCTTTATAACTGCGGTATTTCCTCCTGCAATACTTGCCGTCAATACCCCCAGCGTCAGAAGAATCGGGAAGTTAAACGGACTTATAATCAGCGAAACACCATATGGCATTTTATATACCATAGTACATGTGCTTGGAAAACACATAATCCCGCTGTAATGCTTTTCCGGTCTTGCCCATTTTTTAAGACCCCGGAGGGTTTCGTTAATCTCTACTATTACGGGACCAATATCGCATAAATATGCCTCTGTTTTACTGCGGTCCAAATCTTTATATAATGCTTTTTCAAGTTCTTCTTCATGGGCAATGACAGCCGCCTTCAGTTTTTTCAGCTGTTGTAATCTCCATTCAACATCCAAGGTAACCCCGGAACGAAAAAATTTCCGTTGATTTGCAACAATTTCCTGTATTCTCTCTTGAGTATAAGCCATTATTACTAACTCCCTTTTATTATCTCGGGCATACCCATTATCAGTTCGCTGTAAAACACATAATCTCTTAATAATTCGTTAAAACGTCAAATTCATATCCCTGTTGTCTTAAGCCTTCAATAACTAATGGAAGCGCCATTGCCGAATATTTTTTCCCGGCCGAATCATGCATGAGTATTATCAGTTTGTCCTTGCCTTTGGTATTATTCAGAACATTATTGGCCAAATGCCTGGCTATTTGTTCATCCGATCCGTATTTTTTCAGATTTGCTTCGGTATCTCCCATAGACGAATTCCAGTCAAAATACCTGTATCCCAGACTCTTCAGAACTTCCACCCTTGCTTTGATTACATCCTTGTTCCAACTCATTGACCCTCCAGGAAACCTGAATAATGTAGTTGTATAATTAAATTTCTGGCTTATAAAGTTTCTTGCCTTCAACACATCATTTTTAAAGTCTTCCACCGTTTTTTTATAAAGAATGTTGTAATCATGGGAAGCAGAGTGATTTCCTATCACATGGCCTTCATCGATTATCCTTTTATAGAGATCATCCACACCGTTATGGGACAATACGAAGAATGTAGCTTTTACCCCATACTTCTTAAGGGTATCAAGAACTGCTGGGGTAACATTTCTTGTAGGCCCGTCATCAATAGTTATATAAGCTATTTTTTTATGATTTGTATTTTTATTCTGTCCGGTGTTTTTATTTTCAATAATTACTACAGGTTCTACAGGAACCTGAGCCGGTTCGCCGAGCCTGACGGCAATATTTTCTTCCTTATTCCCGCTGATTGTACCGCTTACGCATTCCCCGACAAGAAAGCCTAAATAGGAATTTGTAATTTTGCAATCCTGAATAGCTATATCTGAGCTATCATTAAAATTAACAGCATAACAGTTATTAAAAGTACAATTCTTTACGACCGAACCGTAACTCATTATATCAACTGCCGGTAAATATTCGAATGTACAGTTTTCAGCGATAATCTTTCCACCGTCTGATACTGATATATAAATCGGCATACCGAAAGGATCAGCCAGGATTTTGCTGTTTCTTAAAATCAGAGTTCCGCCGCTTTCTACAATGAGGTATGGCTCACAGTCGTAAGTCGTGGGTGCTGTAACCGTTGTGTTTTCAACGGTCAGCGTACCGCCTTCCATTATTCTTAAATTGCTCCATTCCCAGTTAACATCCTCATTTGTCCATGTCTCGTACTCATAAATGCAATAATCTTTTATTTCAGAATCCTGCGTATCTAATGGTAATGATTTTCTGGGTATGTACTCATACTCGCTCTTAACTTTATTAAGCTCAATAGCCTTGATTGACGGAGATTTATCGTTTCCTGCCCCGAACAGTGTTGATTGGTTCTGATATGATAAACCATTATAATAGTTGGAAGCCCACTCGTTGTCTCCGTTATTGTATGCATAAATCCTGATGTTTTTCTTCGATGAAAAATTGTTTTTCGTAACTTTATTACGGTTAGATCTGTCAGTTACTATGTAACTTAAGCAATCGGCAATATGGTTGCCGGATAAAACATTGGAATCGGATGCATTCCATAATTCCAAGCCATATTTGAAACCCTTTAATGTATTCGCTTCGATTCTGTTTTCAGTGGAGTAGAACAGTTGCATTCCGTTTCCTGTCTCTCTATGCCATGATATAAAAATATTATTAATTATTTCACAATGGTGAGAGTACTGCATATCCAGACCCTTATATCCGCTCCGGTCATTTCTGTTATCGGAAAGTTGCATCCAAACCTTGTTAGAATCAAATACACAGTTTTTGAGATTTTGGACTGTTATTGCAATTGCGGCATTGTTAATAACATTCTTTTCAAATACAGAGGTAACGTCAACGGTTTCCGACAAGATCCCAATACCTTTTTTACTGCTTGTGATACGATAACCGTCATCATAATTCAGTTGTATAAAGTTATTATAAAAAATATTGTTTCCAGCCCCTTGCCGCAATGAAATACAACGGATACCCGAATCTCCAAAGATCAGATTATTCGCCGCACAGCTTTCGGTCGTCTGCCGTGAAAATATTATGCATTCGCCCTGATCCACAAACACATTGTTCATAACACTTGCATCCTTTGTAAATTCAGCTTGTATCACGGCATCAGGAAGTGCGCTTCGTGTCTTGTTGAGCACGATATTATCATTAAAAATCAGTCGGTTTGACTCGCTGGCTTTAATAACCCCGTTTCCGGTTGAATTTATAATATAATTGCCAATAAATCTTGGATAATCGCACTGGTATAAAACAATTTGGTCTTTAATACCGGATATCCTGCTGGACTCTATTTCCACCTTTGATGAAACTGCGGAAAACACAATCCCGCCGTCGGGGTGTGTTGACCCAATCCGGCTGTTTCTTATGATTAACGATGACGATTCGGCATTTATGCTTTTTACAACGAAATCTGAGTTTACATTACCGCAGTCAAAAAGCAAGGTTACGTTATTCAGGGTAAGAGATCCTGATTTCTTTATAATAAGATTGCCTTTCAGAAGAATATTTTTATCTGAAACCGTTACATTGCCATTAACCACCCAGTCTTTATCAATAACTGTTATGTCGCTCTGCTCGGCTTTTTCCGCGCTTCCATCTTTTGATATGGAATACAGGGATAATCCTCTATTTTTGCTGTAATACTTAATGCGTTCTGATTCAAGCCATGCTGATTCAACAGCGTTATCCGTCAGTTTTTTAAGATCCGTTCCGTCTTTTTTTATTCGGTAGAGAAAACCGCCTTCAGAAATATCTATAAAATACACATATTCGTTGTCCATACCGATTATTTCTGTGGCTGTGTCAATCAGTCTTGCGGAACGACTGCCGTCTGAATCTGAACGATACAGGGATGCTCCGTCTCGTAAAGAAGACCAGAATTTATATGTGCCGTCGTCAAAATATTTCTCATATTTGGCAAGCCTGTCCTGAACAAGCGTACCGTCGCCCATTCTGTCTACCGTATTTTCAAGCAGTTTCCGGCTGTAAACTCTCCAGGTCTTAGCGCTTTCATCCCATTCCAGCCCTCCTCCGATGCTCTCAACTGCTGAGACAAGAGGTATCATTAGTACGCCGTTATTGATGTACGGTCTGTTGGGCAACCATATTAAACGGCCGTTGACATTTATTTGATAGTCCTGCTCACTTATGGTAAAGTATTTTGTTCCATAACGTATTATGGCTTTACTGTTTAATGAATCCCAGCTAAAATCCGCACCCAGCAATGTATATATTTTTTCTGCCGGTACATAAAGGTAAGTATCGCCGGTAGTTATACTGATTTCCGCATTCTTGCCATCCACAGAAATATTAGGATTTTGCTGATCGTTTAAAGCATTTGTTCGCTGAAAAGTATTCACGATAAACAATATTGAAAAAAACAGACATGCTAATCTCTTTGACATTTTTCTTAAAGACTTCATTTGTAACACCTGCCATGTAAAATTGAGTTCACAATGTAGTAATTAAAAGCGGAATATAATACCATGATACCACAAGGCGCTGATATTCTCTAACAAAATTATTTTTACAGGCAGATTATTTTAAATAAGACAAGAAAGGAGGTTGTCTCAAACATCACCCGTGTTCTCGACAACCTCCGATGCATTTTTGACCAATCGGTATAATATCAAACCAAACCATATTCCTTTGCCAATTTTGTAAATGCCTCAAGGCTTCGTTCTATCATTTTAATATCGGTACAGTAAGCTATCCTTACATATCCCGGGCCTCTGAAGCCACTACCTGGAACGAGCAGAAGATTATATTTGGCAGCCGCTTTACAGAACGCTATATCATCTTCTATAGGAGTTTTTACAAACAAATAGAAGGCTCCGTCAGGCTTAACGCACTTAAATCCTATCTTAGTCAAATGATTATACAGTAAATCACGCTTTTTCTTATAGCTTTCGGTATCTACAGCCACTTCAAGGTTATCCGCGACAACTTTCTGGAAAAGCGATGGCGCGTTAACAAAACCTAGAGTACGATTCAAAGTAACCATAACCGAAATCAGCGTCTCAACATCAGGAATCCTGCTGCTTGCCGCAATATACCCTATTCTCTCTCCGGGTAATGCCAAAGATTTACTGAATGAATTTATCGAAATGCTCTTTTTGAATATCGACAGAATATTGGGTACTTCAACTCCGTCATAAACTAGGCTTACATAGGGTTCATCAGAGATAACAAAAATATTGATCCCCAGTTCAGCTTCTTTTTTCTCCAATACTTGATTAAGCCTCTCTAAGGATTCCCTGTCATATACAACCCCGGTAGGATTATTGGGAGAATTAATGATAATAGCTTTTGTCTTATCGGTTATAGCTTTTTCAACCGCATCCGCATCAATTTGAAAACTGTCTTTTTTGGTATTAACAACTACTGTTTTACCGTCTGCCTGTTCAATATAGGTACCATATTCCACAAAAAAAGGAGCAAGCACAATAACCTCCTCTCCAGGATTTAACAGAGCTTTTAAAGCTACATTGAGGCCTGCGGCCGCTCCGCATACCATAATGATATTATTCTCATCCAATTGAATACCGCTCTTTTTTGTAAGATAAGCAGCCACCTTCTGCCTTACATCAGGGAAGCCTGCATTATTCATGTATTTATGTAGTCCTTCCTCGCCGCTGTTAACATATTTCTTCAGAGTATCGATCACTTCAGCGGGCGGTTCAACTTCAGGGTTTCCAAGGCTGAAATCAAAAACATTATCTTCTCCATATATTTTTTTTAGCCGTGCTCCTTCTTCAAACATGGCCCGTATCATGGATGACTTTCCAAGGCCTTCTACTAGCTTTTTATTGAACATAACCATTCTCCTCTCAGTGAACTATACCTTTTCCTGCTAAATACTCTTCCTTTATTTTTATAAGCATTTTAATACTTGGTTCTTCATTGGAATATAAAGTCGTTAATAACACCTGCGCATAGCGTAAATCATCCAGAGTTAGCGTCGGATAGTCCTCTACGTCGTATTTTCCGTCTCCGTAATAACCATAGAACAAATCACCGGTCTCGTGATTGACCCATTCTTCGGCTGTATCTTTAATTCCTGTCAGAATACGATTTGCTACCTGAAGATATTTACTCTTTGCAGTACTGTTATACATCTCAAGTAAGAAATTCATCTCATTAACCAGATGATTCAATGACACATGAGTCTTTATTCCCGGCGTAGCATTAAAACCATAGTCATAGACCAAGAGCCCCTGATTTTTTGTCAGGTAGGCATTAGAAACAGCAAAATCGCAGTAATATTCGGCATATTTGTTGGCTGCTTTTAAAAACAGGGGTTCATTAAACTTTCTGTACCCTCTCAGAAGCGACAATGCAGCTTCAGTATCCCATCTCGTGTCAAAGAAACCGGCACCTACTTTATAATTATTAAACAATCCGACAGCCATTGGGTCGGTTCCCCAATATCCTTCTGAATTCTGGGTTTTTGTCAGCGTATCAATGGTAATATAGGCATAGTCTTCAAAGAAGCGGCCTTCAACGCCGAGGTATTTGTTCCCGATATGATTTGCACTGTTTCTGTAGAAGCCATTGGGGCTATATGGTGCATATCCGTTAGGCAAAAAGTAATACTGCCCGTCACCGCCCCATTTTCTTACCCGGCTTAAATCGCCTATTTTAATAGCTTCCACAGCAGTTTCATCGTTCCAGTCAACCAGCTTTTCCTTTGAGATAATCCCCCATTGCTCAGAAAAAGCGTTCTCAGCCGCCGGTAACGTAACCTTGACACCGTCTCCGGTAATTTGGATGTTTTTTGCCTTATCATATAATTCTTTTCTGATTTTATTGGTACCTATCTCATAAATGCTGCTATAACTGAAAAAGCCATTCAAGAAATCAGAATCGATATAAACGGAGCCGGGTTCCAAAGTACTGAGAAGATCATCATCAGATTTCAGTCCCTCATACACCCTGATAACGGATTTTGTCTGGTCCAGTCCTTCAGGATACTCAATGGTTCTTAAATCAAATTCGTCAAAGATAAAGGGAAGTATTATGTTTACTGAGCTGAGGTTGAATCCTTCGGGTTCGTATCTCAGGTAGTAATATAAATCTCCGTTGTTTAAGATGTATGAATCATAAAAAAGATAGCCAATGACCCTGTCTTTTAATTTTATAGCATAGGTTTCTTTGATTTCATCAGCTTTTTCATTATACCTCTCATACTTTTCTATAAGCTTAAGTTCCATTCCGGTAGTTTCAATAAGCGGAAAACGGTCTACCCTGTCAAATCCGCTATCATCGGAAACAATTTGCTTTTTATCGGCATAGCGAGTAATTCCTGTATTCACTGCTGCATTTGAGTTTATTGAGCCAGGAAACAAAAAGAAGAAAATCAACGCAATAATCAGGGAAAATAATACCATAGGACCATAAATCCGCTTATTTATCATGTCTACCTCCAAAACCATAATCTTATGTATCTGATTGATTATATCCCTCTTCAAACGCTTTGAGATTGACCTCCAGAAATTGCGGTTTCACTGTCTTTTCAATGGCCTTGATCCAAATGTCTTTCTCAAACATTGAATGTCTTGCCATTACACCGATCATTACGACATTAACTGCCTTGATATTCCCGCATTTTTTTGCTATTTCAAGCGCCGGGACAACAATCACATTTTTATAATTTGCTTTTATTTTTTCAATTATGTTTTCAGGATACTTTGCTTTTCCTGTAATAACAGGCATCGGGTCTATCCTTTGATCATTGATGATAATTTTTGCATCCTTTTTGGCATAATCTATCCATCTTAATGCTTCAAGCTTTTCAAAACACAGGATAATATCCGCTTCATTCTTCTCTATAATAGGAGAATAAACCTTTTCGCCCACTTTAACATAGGTTACCACGCTTCCTCCGCGCTGGGACATGCCATGTACTTCGGAAACTTTAACATCCAGTCCCGAACTTAATGCCACATCACCCAGAATACGGCTGGCAAGCAATGTTCCCTGGCCGCCTACTCCTACAATCAAAATACTTGTATTATTCATTCCCGGCCACCTGCCTTTTCTATTGCATTGAATCTACATACTTTTGGACAAAGATCACAGCCTGCACATTGAGTGGAGTTAATCTCAACGTGATCACCCCTGTCAACAATTGCGGGGCATCCCAACCTCATACACATACGGCATTTGGTGCATTTATCCTGATTAATGGTTAATATGGTACCGAATTTTACATGCTTTAACAATGCGCATGGCCTTTGGGCTATTATTACAGAAAGCTCGTCAGCCGCGACTTCTTCTTTAACAATCTGCTCAAATTCTTTTAAATTAAAGGGATCACATACTTTAACTCTTTCTACGCCGATAGCCTGGCAAAGCTTAACCAGATCCACCTTCTTTGCAGGTTCCCCTTTTATGTTATAACCGGTGGTAGGGTTATGCTGATGGCCTGTCATGGCTGTTATGGAATTATCCAAAATAATAACGGTTCCGCTGCAATTGTTATAGACCATATCAATAAGGCCGGTAATTCCCGAATGTATAAAAGTAGATTCACCTATTACGGCGACTGTATTTTTGCTTTGCTCTTTGCCTCTGGCCTTTTCCAATCCATGGGCCACTCCGACGCTGGCTCCCATACAAATGGTAGTGTCAACAGATTCCAGCGGAGCCAGAGCTCCGAGAGTATAACACCCTATATCTCCGGTAACTGTTAACTTTAGCTTTTTCAATACATAAAATGTCGCTCTGTGAGGGCATCCAGCGCATAATACAGGTGGTCTTACCGGAACCTCATCCTGAATATCATTAAGCTTTTCCGATGTTTCTCCCAATAGTTTCTCTTTAATTAAACCGGCGCTGTATTCTCCTATAACCGGGAGTTTATCTTTGCCTGTAACTTTAAGCCCCATTTTACGGCACTGGTTCTCAATGAAAGGTTCCAGTTCTTCAATTATGTAAAGGGTTTCCACCTGAGAGGCAAATTCTTTAATAAGATTTTCAGGCAGCGGATAAACCATTCCAAGTTTAAGATATGACACGTCTCCGAATGCTTCTCTGGCGTACTGATAAGCTATTCCCGAGGTGATTACGCCTATTTTCTTATCTCCCCATTCAATCCTGTTCAGTAAAGAGTGTTCAGCGAAATCTCTCAACTTTGCCATCCGTTCCTCAACAGAAACGTGTCTGCGCCTTGCCATTGCCGGCATCATTACATATTTTGCCGGGTTTTTTACATATGGCTTCAATTCATAGTTTTCTCTGTCCCCCAACTCAACTATGCCCTGAGAATGGGAAACTCTGGTACTAAGCCGTACGATAACAGGAGTATCGAACTCCTCGCTTATTCTGAAGGCTTCTTTGGTGAAATCTTTGCATTCCTGACTGTTGGACGGCTCTATAACAGGTACTTTTGCACCTCTTGCAATGATTCTTGTATCCTGTTCATTCTGTGAACTGTGCATACCTGGATCATCAGCAACAAATATGACCAATCCGCCGTTTACACCGGTATATGACGCTGTAAACAACGGATCTGCAGCTACATTCAGCCCTACATGCTTCATAGCCGTTGCGGCTCTTGCGCCGCCAATAGAAGCTCCTATAGCAACCTCAAGGGCTACCTTTTCATTTGGAGCCCATTCGGAGTATATTTCGTCATATTTTGCTATACTCTCGGTGATCTCTGTACTGGGAGTTCCCGGGTATGCCGTTGCAACCGTCGCCCCTGCCTCATATACACCGCGGGCAATGGCCTCGTTGCCCAGCATGAGTTTTTTCATATTCGTCTCTCCTTATATATGTAATCTTGCTTCACTACATTAAAGCGTTTATATAATTATACAAATAATTACACCATTGCGCAAACTTTCTTTATATCTTCATGTTAATAAATGTAAGGGTGCAAGATTCTCACTCGAACACCTTTAAGCACCCAGGTTTACCGCTCGGTGGTCTTTCCTTCAAAAAAGATCGGCTTATTTCAATGAGAAACCTTACACCCGTTTATTAATGTCTTAATGTCAACAATTTGGCGGATAAAGAAGGGTTTATTGAAATAACGAATAAATCAAAGGAATAAAAATAGCCGGCAACATGTTCCCTACCTTGAATTTCTTCATTTCCAGCAGATTAAAACCAATGGCCAATATTAGAATACTTCCCACCAACGACATCTGAGATACGACAACATCACTTAAGAGGGGTTTTAATACACCTGCCAAAGCTGTGATTCCGCCCTGATAAACCAATACCGATAAACTGGAAAACATGACCCCGATACCCAGTGTTGCAGAAAAGACAATGGAACTGATGCCGTCAAGCATGGCTTTGGCAAAAAGAATATCAGTTTTTCCGTAAAGTCCGTCCTCCAAAGAACCAATAATAGCCATCGCTCCAACAACATAAACCAGGCTTGCTGTTACAAAGCCTTTGGCGAAATTGGATTCCTTTCCTGCGAAACGGTTTTGAAACCACATTCCCATTCTATCCAGCCCATCCTCGATTTTTAAGGCTTCTCCAATGAGGCTTCCGATCACCAGGTATAAAATCATCTCTGTTATGTAACTTCTGTCAAGCTTTCCTTCTTCGGTTACCGTGAAAATCCCCTGCAGAGTTCCTGAAATTCCTATAATTATTACCGCCAGGCCAACAGACTGCATAATGGTGTTCTTAAATCGTTCCGGTATACCTTTTTTCAGAAAAATCCCAACAGTTCCGCCAATAATGATTGCAATAACATTTACGATAGTACCTAACCCGTGCATTTTTCTTCTGCTCCTTACTTAAGTTCAACTATGGTAACACCTGTATCTCCTTCACCAAAATTACCCAACCTGTATGCAGCAACATGGGTATGCCCTTTCAAATGATTATGAATGGCTTTTCGCAGTGTACCTGTCCCTTTGCCATGTATAATAGATACCTCGTGAAGTCCTGCAATAACAGCATCATCGATATACTTGTCCACCTTTTCAATTGCTTCTTCAACAGTGAGTCCCCGCAAATCCAACTCAAGGTTTACAGGCGAAGACTTCACGCCTGTCACTCGAACCCTGTTTAGTTTTTCTATAGTTTCCTTTTGCTCGTCAATGCGCTTTAGTTGTTTTACGTTGACCTTAACCTTCATTATACCCGCCTGTACCATCACCTGTCCATCGGAATCTGGCTTTTCAAGCACTGTGGCTTTTTGGTTTAAATTAAGCATCAGTACGGTTTCTCCGGGTTTCAAATCTTTTGGCGCTTCATGATACTCAGGCATATCATAGGTCTCCACCAACCGGCCTTCCATATTATCAAGATCACGCATTTTGGCCCTGGCTTCCTGAAGCTTTTTTTCATTGAGCGCTTCAAGCCCTTGATTATAAAGTTCCTTTAAATGCCCCATAAGCTCTTCCGATTCATATCGGGCATTCATTATTATAGCCCGGGCTTCTTCTTTTGCTTTGGCAATAATACTGCTTTTCTCTTTGTTTATTCTTTCCTTTTCCTTTTTGATTTCCTCTTTCAGTTTTTCAATCTCCAGCCTGAGCATGGCTGCCTCGTCTTTTTCCTTCTCGGCCTGTGTTCTGTTCTTTTCTATATCAGAAAGCACATCTTCAAACCGTAAGTTATCCTGTGATAAATAACTCTTGGCTTTATGAATTATATAAGGATCCAACCCCAGTTTCTTAGATATCGCGAAAGCATTGCTTTTCCCCGGAACTCCCACCAATAGCCTGTAAGTTGGGCGAAGAGTCTCAACGTCAAACTCACAGCATGCATTTTGAACATTCTTTGTCGTCATGGCATAGATTTTCAACTCGCTGTAATGGGTAGTTGCCATGGTGCAAATACCTCTTTTCGTCAGTCCTTCCAGTATAGCCATGGCCAAAGCCGCACCTTCGGTAGGATCTGTTCCTGCTCCAAGTTCGTCAAATAATACCAGCGAGTTTTCATCGGCATTGTCCAAAATATATACGATGTTCTTCATATGGGACGAGAAAGTACTTAATGACTGTTCTATGCTCTGTTCGTCGCCTATATCGGCATAAACGCTTTCAAATATGCCGAATTCACTGCCCTCCTGAGCTGGAATATGCAGGCCGGACTGAAGCATCAGAACGAATAAGCCCACAGTTTTAAGAGTTACTGTTTTTCCTCCGGTGTTAGGACCTGTAATAACCAATGTGGTAAAATCATAGCCCAGTTCAATGTCAATGGGCACAACTTTATGCTTGTCCAAAAGCGGGTGTCTTCCTTGCTTTATTTTAACCTGTCTTTTATCTGTAAGATGAGGGCAGATCCCGTTCATATCCCGGGACAGTTTTGCCTTGGCAAACATAAAATCCAGCCTGGACAGTATTTCAACATTTATACCAAGTTCAACCCTTATTTCTGCCACTTTAGCCGATAATTCCTGTAAAATTCGTTCAATTTCATGTTGTTCCCGAATCAGCAGGGCTTTTATCTCGTTATTTGCTTCAACTACCGCCAGCGGTTCAATAAACACCGTAGCCCCGGATGCCGACATGTCATGGACAAGGCCTGGAACCTGGTTCTTGAATTCCTGTTTTATCGGTATTACATAACGGTCGCCCCTTATGGTCACAACAGCATCCTGCATTATCTTTTTGTACTCATTGGAACGGATGATGGATAACAATTTCTCTTTTATTCCATCCTGTTTCTGTCGGATACTCCTTCTAATGGAGAAAAGTTCAGGGCTGGCCCGGTCAGAAATCTCTTCTTCACTGATTATTGCGTTTGATATTGCGTCCTCTACCTGTTTGAACACCGTAATCTGACGGCCTAATTCCAGGGCGATATTGCCTTCCCAATCAGCAGGTACGTCATTGGTCAGAAATTGTTTTATGATCCTCCCGCAGCGCAATACATCCCCAATCTTTAGTAGTTCGGATATGCTCAGAACAGATCCTATTTCAACACGTTTCAAAGCTCCCCTGATATCATGAATTCCACCAAAAGTAGGGCTTCCCTTCCGCCACAAATATGCTGCTGCGTTATTGGTTTCCTTAAGCCTTTCCTGGACTTCAAAAAAATCAGAAACAGGCTTTAAACTCTCCACATATGCTCTGCCCAGATCGGATACTGTCCTTTCACTGAGCATTTTCATTATTTTATAGTATTCAAGAACACGTAACGTTCTTTCGTTCATTATAAATCACCTTTTGTTAAAAACTGCATTTTAACAGTTATATTATTTTCAGGTCATGATCCTTCCTTTATTATTATAGTGGTAAAAAGCTGCGGCAATAAACGCCGCAGCTAAAATTTATAACCGAAATCATTTGCTGGCACAACACATCGTTTTCTGTTATAAACATGTTATTGGCTATTTTTTCGAATATTTGGCGCAATTTTCTCAAAATAAAACCTTATCCATGCTGTAAACAATATATCATAAAACCAAAATAACACTTGTGCCACAATACCCGTAACAATTATCATCGTACCTGTAGTTAATGATTGGGGCAAAAATGTCTTAGCCAAACTCCAGGATGGCCAAAGGAAAAGATTAAAAACGGCAAACTTAAGCAATATCTCCAACCATGTCTTTCTCAAAGATTCAATATAGTATTTTAATATTGCATATATGCCAAAGAATAATACATATGGCAGTATATTGAGTTTCTCAGGGATTACAAGAAAACCTGCAGCACACGTTACCACATAAGATGCCCAGCTCCATTTGGCACCGGCTTCCAAAATTATAACCGACAGAATGAAACCGGCTAAAACATAAAACCCTAGTCTACCTGTCGGAACAATTGACTCTAAAAACAACACTATAACAATGAATGCCGACAGAATTCCTGTCAGAGCAATTTTTCGTGTATTATAATTTGACTTTTCCTTTCCAAAAACAGTCTTGTTTTCCAAACCAAAAACCTCGTCTTTGATAATTGTTCAGCAGCAGCTTATAAGATCGCCGCCCATGCATTCACAGAAGCTGTCCAAACACCAGAGATTAATACACAGATTACACATGTCTGGGCTTTGGTGATAACTGTTTCTGTAATAATTATTGTACCTGTACCCAGCAGATTGCTGATTCAGATTATTTAATGCATTTCTGTATTCAAAATTGGTGGGGTCCATGTTGACCGCCCTTTGGATACTGCTGTACCCTCGGTCATACCATCCTCTTCTTAAGAATACAAGACCTTGCAAATAGTACCAGGCAGCATTTCTGTTTTTCATTCTGTCCAATATTCTCTGAGCCTCGGCTAAATTGCCGCTGTTTATATACATCCTTACCTTGTTTTCAAGATCGGATTCATTTTCATATTGATATTGATACTGAGTATTATATGAATAGGTTCCGGACTGTTGCTGCTGATATTGCTGTTTGTATGTTCCCTGGGAAGCATTACTGTTATTATATGATTCCTCATAATCAGACCTATATTGATAATTGCCGGCATTTTTCATAAGCTCCTCATAGGCCTCGTTAATTTCCCGCATTTTTTCTTCGGCCAAATCTGCCAGAGGATTATTTTGATATCTGTCCGGATGATACTTTTTGGCCAGTTCACGATATGCGCGTTTTATTTCATCGTAGCTGGCTCCTTCTTTTATGCCCAAAACCTTATAAGGATTCTTTTTCATCTTTTATACCTCTTTCTTGCAACACCTTATCTGTTCTTACAATTAACCCCGAATATACTATATTATCGAGTATACCTTTATTCTTTTCAATAGTAAGAAGGGAATACGCTTTTTCTACTTCACTTAATGAATAAGTCAAAGCAAAATTTACCTTCTCCCGTATTGATTCTTTAAAGTCATTGATATTATCACCTTTATAACCATATTGACTTACCAGGGGATTGTAGGAATCATTCTTAACATCTTTTTCAATATCATCATAGGCATCCAGGATATAAATCCACCGGCCCAGATTGTAACCCATCCAGCCTAAAGCTTTTCTGTCGCTTTCATCCTTAATGCTCTCGCATTCAAAAATATCCTTCATAATGGCAGCGAACTCTTCTGCAACTTCGTCCACCGAATCGCACCCTTGTTTTTCAAGAGCAGAAAGCTTCACTAAATGATTCTCTATTGAGGCGCATTTTTCGGGATGCCTTCTTTTTGCCTTTTTAAATGCTCTTTTTAATGCCAGAGCACCGGTTCCCCCCATTACATTCCTTTCATCGTTCCATTTGTCCTCTAAATTATAATACATTAAAATAATATTCATGTCTGAAGCATATTCAGCAAAATTATTAGAAAATACAATAAAACGTTTTTTTAATGGATGAACAACGCATCTTTGAATTTTACCGCTGAGGGGAAGAGAGCTTAACGAGTCCAGGAGAACATAAAGAAACGCAAGATCATAATTCAGGGTGAGTCGCGAAAACTGTCCGTAACGACGTCCAATAGTCTTGCACAAGCTACAGTAGTACCCCCGAAACACATCA
>Ga0134103_1001258_pt1 | contig 24408 bp, 22 predicted proteins | sample 14_taG_2_FD_94445 | JGI IMG/M metagenome (GOLD analysis project Ga0134103, IMG submission 94445) | Switchgrass degrading microbial communities from high solid loading bioreactors in New Hampshire, USA - 14_58_20_212_A1 metaG | ecosystem: Engineered > Bioreactor > Semi-continuous > Anaerobic >...
ATGAGGGACTATCTTGAGTGGAAACGGGCACAGGAGGTGCCGCCAACAAGCGCTTGCGAACTCGCGGTCGCAGGAGGCTAGATAGGTGTTACATACCAGTCACCGGAGGGGTTTTTACAGAAAGAAAAGGACTTGACCCGTGCGGCGAACCTCAAGAGGTCCTCACTGAACTGGATGACTGAGCCGATTCGTTCGAATTGGATCCTCCACAAGTAGTTCAACTCCAATGAAGTTGGATTGCTCCTTTGCTGAGAAGGTTGTTATTGGTAATGGAAACCTTTCGCTCGGCTCGCAGCAGGCCTTCTTTGTTGTCCTAAAGTGGGGACGATCTTGTCCGAAAGTGAGGAAGCAGTTTGTCCATTGAGGGGATTCTATTTTGGCTGGCTACACGCTCTCGGTAGAAATCAGGTACTAAGACAAGGGGGTGGCGCGCTGTTTGAGAAAGCCCGCGCCCCGACCCTAGACAGTCAGTTGAAGGGCGGTACAAGAGACTTGCTTTCTCAGCACCACACCCAAGGTGGAAGAGTGGCTATCCGAGTACATGAGCCGGTGGTCGAGGTCAGGCCAAGGCACGAACACTCTGCCATAGGTTTCTATCGTATTTCAGGTAGTACTAAACTGCAGCTCTTTCTGGTTCCTCTGAGCACCTTGGTTTGCGAGGACGGTATCCGTCAGAAAGGGTCCCGGTACCTTCGTGTGCTTTGACCCACAGTTCGCCCGTGACAGTAGGATTTGACCAGTGAGCGTGGAAGTTAGGGGAAGATGCCGGTGTCATGTTGTGAAGCTGGGCTTGGACTACCGCCGGGGCTTGGCGTTGCACGGAGGCTTTTGCGGTGATGAGAGTACTGTTCCTGACGCTAGGAGGCGTTGAACGAGTCTCGTCTCGGGGGATATACACGGATTTAATGCGCGAATTCAGAGACCGGGGTGACTCTTTGTATGTCGTATGCCCGGTTGAGCGCCGCCTCAACAGGCCAACCGAGCTGGCCATTGACGATGGAGTACACGTACTGCGGGTGAAGACTGGCAACATAACCAAGACCAATCTGCTTGAGAAGGGGCTTTCTACAGTTCTTCTTGAGTTTCAGATAAAAGCGGCCATAAAGCGGTATCTGTCAAGGGTCAAGTTCGATCTGATCATCTATTCGACTCCGCCGATAACCTTTGAACGAGTAGTGAGATATGTAAAGAGCCGTGATGCGTGCAGAACGTACCTTCTACTGAAAGATATCTTCCCTCAGAATGCAGTTGATCTGGGAATGATGAAAGCTTCGGGGCCAGTGTACAGATACTTTAGGGCCAAGGAGAAGCGATTGTACGCTCTGTCTGATTGGATAGGTTGCATGTCGGAGGCCAATGTGAGATATCTGCTGGCGCATAATCCCGAGATACCACCTGAAAAAGTCGAGGTATGCCCGAACTCGATATCTCCTCTCCCTCTCAGTAGTCTTGGGCAGCGCAAACAGGAAACGCGTGATGCTTGGGGTATCCCTCGAGAGGCAGTAGTCATGGTTCTCGGAGGGAACCTGGGCAAACCACAGGGATTGGACTTCTTGTTAAGGGCACTTGATCGGATGAAGAATCGTACAGACCTGTTTTTCCTCATCATTGGGTCTGGGACGGAGTACAGCCGCATTGAGGCTCATTTGAGAGCGGGGGAACGCAAGAACGCAAGACTCGTGGCCATGCTTCCCAAAGACCAGTACGACTCTCTCTTGTGCGAGTGTGACATCGGTCTGATACTCCTTGACCCCAGGTTTACGATTCCGAACTTCCCCTCACGCCTGACTGCCTATATGGAAGCTGCAAAGCCGGTTATTGCAGCTACCGACACAGCCACAGATGTTGGGGAAGTGCTAACCAAGTCCGGAAGTGGATTGTGGGTTAAGAACGGCGATCTTGACGGTTTCGAGGCGGCAGTGAACCAACTGGCGGCCAACCCCAATCTCCGGAGGGAGATGGGCCTGAGGGGACGCGCTTACTTAGAGAAGCACTATACGGTTTCAAGAGCCTACGATATCATCACAGCGCACTTCAGGGAGCATTCGGAGGGGTAGATATGTTTAGCGGGAAGGTTCTTTTGATTACAGGGGGAACGGGCACCTTCGGAAGCGCCGTCTTGCAGCGGTTTTTGGCTACGGATATCGGCGAGATTCGTGTTTTTTCTAGGGATGAGAAAAAGCAGGACGACATGAGGCGTTCTCTCAAGAACGATAAGGCAAAGTTCTTTATCGGTGATGTGCGGGATTATGCAAGCGTGGCGGCTGCCATGCACGGAGTGGACTATGTGTTTCATGCCGCAGCTCTCAAGCAAGTACCCTCTTGTGAGTTTTTCCCGATGGAGGCCGTGAAGACCAACATCATAGGAACCGACAACGTTCTGAATGCAGCGATAGCCTATGGAGTTCGCAAGGTTATCTGTCTCTCTACTGACAAGGCAGTGTACCCCATCAATGCCATGGGAGTATCCAAGGCGATGATGGAGAGGGTCATGGTGGCAAGAGCGCGTACGGTTGACCCCGAGAAGACAACCATCTGCGGGACCCGGTATGGAAACGTCATGGCTTCACGTGGGTCAGTCATTCCGCTGTTCATTGAACAGATCAAGGCTGGTCAACCTCTAACCGTGACAGACCCGAACATGACTCGCTTCTTGATGACGATTGATGAGGCCGTCGATCTGGTTCTATATGCATTTGAGCATGGCAAGCCAGGAGACATGTTTGTTCAGAAAGCTCCCGCATCGACCATAGGAGATCTTGCTCAAGCTCTCCTTGAGTTATTTAGCGCAGACAATCCCATCCGGATCATCGGGATCCGCCATGGCGAAAAACTCTATGAGACTTTGCTCACGCGAGAGGAAATGGTTCGCGTGCAGGATTTGGGGCGCTATTATCGCATCCCCGCTGACACTCGTGACTTGAACTACGACAAGTACTTTACTCAGGGCGTGCAGAATGTTGATTACGGATGGGAGTATACATCCCATAACACCGAAAGGCTTACGGTTGACCAAATAAGGGACAAGCTCCTTAGCGTACCCCTTGTCAGGGAGGAACTGGAAGACTGGAGGGGTTCAAGATGAAGACAGTCCTCGTAACGGGTGCGGCTGGGTTTGTTGGACGGAATCTCATATCGTTTCTGAGGCAGCGGAATGACTTGGAAGTCGTGCCGTACGACGTAACTGATGATCCCAGTGTTCTGCAAACTCACGCATCAAGATCGGATGTCGTGGTGCACTTGGCGGGGGTCAACAGGCCTCAAGACCCTAGTGATTACATGAAAGGCAATCTTGGGTTCACTCTTGAGCTGCTTGAGACGCTTAGACAGACCAAGAAAACATCGACGTTCATATTTGCCTCCTCCATACAGGCTGTGCTCGACAACCCCTATGGCCTTAGCAAGAAGGCGGCTGAGGATGCGATCCGCGTTTGGTCAAGTTCAACAGGGAACAAGGCCTACATCTACCGCTTTCCGAACCTATTCGGAAAGTGGTGTCGGCCGAATTACAACTCGGTGGTCGCAACCTTCTGCTACAATATCGCGCGCGGCCTGCCGATAAGGATAGATAACCCTGAGACGGAACTGACGCTTGCGTACATAGACGATGTGGTTGCTGAAATAGCGCAAGCCATAGACGGGGCAGGGCATGTTGGCGAAGATGGGTTTGCTTTTGTTCCTAGAACGTTCAAGATCACGCTGAGAGAGCTTGCGGATAAGATACGCTCTTACGAAAGCAGTCGAGCGTCACTCATGATCCCGGACATGAACGAAGACCTAGACCGGTTCCTCTATGCTACCTATACCTCGTATCTTCCTGAAACGAAGTACTCGCTGGATATGAAGCACGACCACCGGGGCTGGTTTGCTGAGTTCCTGAAGTCGGACCATTTTGGACAGATCTCGATATCTAGGACGAAGCCAGGCATAACTAGGGGGAACCACTGGCACCACACCAAGGTGGAGAAGTTCCTTGTGGTCGAAGGAGAGGCACTTATTAGGATACGAAAGGTTGACTCTGACGAGATTACCGAGATATACGTTTCGGGAAGCGAACTCACTCCTGTTGAGATACCGGTCGGGTGCACGCACTCAATAACCAACATTGGGAAGACAGACCTCGTCACCCTTTTCTGGGCTAACGAGATCTTTGACCCCTCGAGACCGGACACCTACTATCTGGAGGTCTAGGCATTGGATAGACTCAAGGTTATGACCATAGTCGGTACTCGGCCAGAGATCATCAGGCTCTCCGAGGTCATCAAAGCATGTGACCGGCACTTCGACCATGTGTTGGTGCATACTGGCCAAAACTGGGACTATACCCTGAACCAGGTGTTCTTTGAGGAACTCCAGATCAGGCAGCCTGACTACTTCCTGGAAGCAGCCGACGAACATCTCGGCAAGACAATCGGGAACATAATAGCTCGCTCGTATGAAGTGATGGTCAAGGAGAAACCGGATGCCCTCCTTGTCTTGGGTGATACAAACAGCTGCCTCAGTGCGATTTCTGCCAAACGGCTAAAGATTCCAATTTTCCACATGGAAGCAGGGAACAGATGCTTTGATGAGAACGTGCCTGAAGAGATCAACAGGAGGATCATTGACCACATTAGTGACATAAACCTACCTTACACCGAACATAGCAGAAGGTACCTGCTTTCCGAGGGCATCAGGAAGGATTTCATATTTGTGACCGGCTCCCCTATGACTGAGGTTCTGCATAAGAATCGAGCCCATATAGAGGCGTCATCGATTCTTGATACTCTTGGTCTAGAGGCAGGAAGGTATATAGTTGTATCTTCCCATCGAGAGGAAAACGTTGATCAAGAGGCAAACTTCCAGTCCCTGATGAATGCACTAAACGAGGTGGCAGAGAGATACGGTATGCCACTGGTTTTTTCGACCCATCCGAGGACCTGGAAGCGCATCGAGGAGCGCGGTTTCGTGTTTCATCCTCTTGTAAGGCAGCTGAGACCGTTTGGGTTTTTCGATTACTGCAAACTGCAGCTCAACTCGTTTTGCGTACTATCTGATAGCGGCACTCTATCAGAAGAATCGGCCATCCTCCGATTTCCGGCTGTCTTGATCCGCACATCAACAGAGAGACCTGAAGCTTTGGATAAGGGGTCGGTAGTGTTGGGCGGTATCACGTCGAGTGGTATTGTCCAATCAATAGAGCTCGCAAGAGATATCTGGGTTAACAACAAGAACGCACCCGTGCCTGACTACCAGGATATCAACGTTTCGTCGAAAGTAGTTGGGCTTATTCAGAGCTACACGAGAGTTGTTGACGAGTTGATTTGGAGAAAGAAGAGATCTTCCTAAGTATGCTCATTTGAGCTGAGACGCTGCAAATTGGCACGTGTACCCCAAACGATCTACAAACGGCTCTGTGGGCCTAACGGGTACGACAGATAGTGGATGGAGGTTGTCTTCGGTGTCAGTAGGAATGTGGGTCAAGAGAGTTCTCGACGTAGTGGCAAGCTCGCTGCTGCTGATCCTGCTGTCACCCGTTATGGCAGTTGTCTCGCTCATTGTTCTGATCGACGTCGGCAGGCCGATACTGTTCGTTCAGGAGCGCCCTGGCCTTCATGGAGCGCCTTTCAAACTGAGGAAGTTCAGGACGATGAGAACAGCCGTAGATCGGAACGGTGTTGCTTTGCCTGATGAGCAACGTCTTACCAAGATCGGAACCTTTCTGAGAAGATGGAGCCTTGACGAGCTTCCGGAACTGTGGAATGTGCTCGTAGGTGACATGAGTCTTGTTGGACCGAGACCGCTGCTTATGGATTACTTACCCCTTTACAACGAGCGTCAGGCCAAGCGTCACTTGATGAAGCCTGGACTAACTGGTTTGGCACAGGTCAGCGGTAGGAACAACCTTTCGTGGGAAGAGAAGTTCGAGATAGATGTCTATTATGTCGAACACTGGTCGCTGGCTCTGGATTTTGTCATCCTCATGAAGACTGTCTGGCAGGTATTGTCGGGCACCGGAGTGAATGCTCAAGGGCACGCAACCATGCCGCCATTCACTGGAACAGCTGGCTCAACCTGAGCGAATCACTAGAGTTCAGGCAAAGTGACGACGTACGGCGGCAGATCTCGGGGGTGTGACTATGAAGCAACTGGTTATTGTTGGGGCTGGTTCATTTGCCAGAGAAGTAGCATGGCTTGTCGAGGAGATGAACAAGGTTGAGCCAGAGTGGGAGTTCCTGGGCTTTGCCGATGATAGTGTGACTGGCGAGACTATAGAGGGCTACAACGTGCTGTGCTCCGTGAAAGAGCTCGGTAGGCTGTCTCCGCGTCCTATGCTCGTCTGTGCCATAGGGAATCCTACTACTCGCAAGAAGATAGTTGAGCCTCTCGAAGAGCAAGGATATCAGTTTGCCACGTTGGTCCACCCATCAGTGATAATGTCTCGTTACGTTCAGATCGGTCACGGCTCTATTATCTGCGCTGGGACGATCTTGACGACCAGTGTTCACATAGGGAACCACTGCATACTCAACCTGAATTGCAAGGTGGGTCACGACACGCGATTGGGGGATTACGCCAGCTTGATGCCCGCGACCAACCTTGCTGGGAATGTAACAGTGGGTGAAGGCTGCTATTTTGGCCTTAATTCTGCCGTCATCAACGATCTGAGTATCGGTGAGTGGAGTGTGATAGGAGCAGGTGCTGTTGTCGTCAAAGATATACCACCTAGGGTAGTAGCTGTAGGAGTACCTGCACGGCCTACACGCGACAACCTTGAGAGCTGAAGCTGCATCTACCAAGGGGCAGATCTATCCCTTTGATATCGGAGGTTAGTCCATGAAAGTGCATCTTTCCCGTCCCGACATAACGGAAACCGAAATTGCGGCAGTCAATAGCGTTGTGCAGTCTCCCGTGCTCGCCCTGGGCCCGAACCTGACGAGATTCGAGTCAGCCGTCGCTTCTTATGTTGGAGTTCGCCACGCTGTTGCCGTTAACTCAGGCACCAGCGGTCTTCATCTCCTCATCCGAGCTTTCGGTATTGGTGACGGAGACGAAGTCATCACTACACCGTTCAGCTTCATAGCTTCCAGTAACTGCATTCTGTACGAGCGGGCGAAGCCGGTGTGTGTGGACATTGAGTTGGACACAGCCAACATAAACGCGGACCTCATCGAGGACGCCATTACTCCAAGGACAAAAGCCATTCTGCCGGTTGATGCATTCGGCCAGCCGGCGAAGCTGGATATCATAAAAGAGATAGCTGAGCGCCACGGGCTGAAAGTCATAGAGGACTCCTGCGAGTCTCTTGGTTCCGAGTACAAGGGTATCAAGTGCGGAAATGGAGCTTATGCAGACGGAGCTGTTTTTGCTTTCTACCCCAATAAGCAAATAACAACTGGTGAGGGTGGCATGGTCGTGACTGATGACCCAGAAATAGCACGCCTGTGCAGGAGTATGGCGAACCAGGGTAGAGGGGAATCAGGACTCTGGCTCTCCCATGAGCGTCTTGGTTTCAACTACCGTATGGATGAGATGTCTGCAGCGCTCGGATGGGCTCAGATGCAGCGCATCGATGAGATAATTCAGAAGCGCCAGCGCGTGGCGGACATGTACTACGAGCGGCTTTCCTCAATCTCGGGCGTATGGTTACCCAAGGTAGCACCTGAAGTCACCAAGATGAGCTGGTTTGTCTACGTCATCCGCGTAGGTGTCGATGAACCTAACCATCAGCGCCAGATGGAGATAAGAGACCATGTGATGAAGGTCCTCACTGAGAATGGAGTGGGTTGCCGCCCTTACTTCACCCCGATCCACCTGCAGCCTTTCTACCGGCAGATGTTCGGCTACAAAGAAGGCGACTTCCCAGTCACTGAGTTTGCCGGGCGGACAAGCATCGCCATCCCCTTCCACAACAACCTCACCCGCGAGGAAGTGGAATATGTGGCGCAGGTGTTGGAGGAAGGCTTAAGAACGGCGTAAGAATTCTGTTCTCCACAGGGCACTGGGAGCACTGCGTGCTTGCGGAGCTTCTAGAAGTCGGTTCAGAGCATACGACCTGCCATTGTTCTTCACCATCGGCGTGACTGAACTGGTTGTTGTACAACCTCCATGCGTTCACTTTCATCCTTCTGGCTAGTACTCTACCAAGAACGCACAACAAGATCCTTTAAGGTACCGTCGCGGAATTGACCGAATCAAGTCACGATACACGTTTTTTGGAGGAATCATGACATCTTTGGTCGAAGACCCGTAGTGGCGGCCTAGGTGCCTACGATCGCAAAGGAGCCTGTTTGTGTTGACAATCTCACGACTGGCAGTACTCTGGGGGGGTCGGGTGTGAATAGCGCCACAATACACAGGGTTCTAAGACAGAAAGGTGTTGAGTATCTATATCACGCGAACACTGTGACTACAGCGTGCTCCTTTCTACTGTTGGGCGGGCTTGCGTCACGGGACTGCGTCGAATCTCGACAGCTACTACAGACTCCACAACTCACAGACTCTAAAGACAAGGCACTCGGGATATGGGATCGCATTTTTCTGGACGGTGTCGATGTACATGCTCGAGGTGGTAGGAGGAACTCCTACGGGCCTGTGCTTTTTGTCTTTCCTGTGTCGATATTGTACGCTCTTCCTGAAGGATCAAAGGTTGGAGTAACTCGGAAGAACCCCTACAACTGGACCCCTGGAGAGAGTTATGAGGACCGATACTTCACTTCAGAAAGCGACCTGCACCGTGAGTATGCGTATGGGGACTTCGGCAAGCATATTATCCTTCACGTACCAGGAGGCATACTACCATTTAGTGACGCCCACGCTCATATTATGCTTGATGACCCGGGGCTCTCTTGTTCTGATGGTGCCAATGCGTACGATCGAGCAACCGCAAGGCTGAAAGCTGCGGCGAGAAAAGGTAAGGTCAAGCTCACCATCGAAAAGCGCATATGTAATCCAGGATGTCAGTGCCGGACTGGTCTTCGAAAAAGCTACGACAACGAGGACCTCGATTTCTGGTTCTAGGGAAGATGATGGATGTTCGTCAAGCGGCATAGAGTCACAACCGACCCCCGACTCCGCTCGCTTATACAGAAAGCCGTTCGGCGCGGGTATACGGACGTGGTTGAGGCCGCTTCACACCGTCTATATGAGTACGGTGACAGAACATGGCTGAGATCCAGAGCTGTGGTGATCACCTTCGAGGAGTGTTGGCCACTAGCCAAACACCTCTCACTTGAGCCGGGGCTAGAGAGCAAACTGAGAGTGCTGCAGAAGGTGGCCCAAACCACAAAGCAGAAGGACGCCGCCGGCCTAGGCTCGCTAGCATATGCATTCAGCGAAGGAGAGCGTGGGGTACTAGAATTCGTGCCAGATGTTCGGGCCGTGGAAATCGTGGCAGAGGCTGTGTCACAGCCAAAGGCCTTCTTTGACTGGATCCAGGCTCGTTGCCAGTCAGCCGAAGCACTGCATATCGTTGATATCGCACAGAGGTATCTTCCCGCTGCAACTTGGGGATGGGACAAAGCATGTATTATTGCTGGAGCCTTCCTGGCAGCTACCTGTACAATCCCAGACTGCAGACACAACTCTGTCACAGACGGGGTATTCCCATACTGGGTGGCCCTCGATAAGCACACACCTCAAGGCAAGGCAGCCCTTCGCCAGGTGGCGCAGGAGAATGGGATTTCCTACCGGCAATTGATGTGGAGCAGCTTCTACTACGAAAGCGCCAAGGTCAATGCTATGGAAGAGTCTCCCTGGTGGAGTGCAGAGAAGGCGTGGAGGTTGGCGAACGCGGGGATAGGAATTACCGGTGCAGAAGAGCTGTGGAACACCTATCGAAACAGAGTCTCAGAGCAGCTGAAGTCTGATGCTCAACATCTTCAGGTGCTTATTGAGACGGCCAACTTAGTCCAGCCGCGGCTTGTGTGAGTTCTGCGACCGCATGGCTGCAGCCGACACAGGGTGGCGCATGACAGGGACAATCGATGGGCTCGTGTCGTCCTACTGTGACTTTGCACATTAACCAGCCCCGTGTTTTGCACAATCCTCTGGCCTGATTTTCCGCCACAATCTGCAAGTTTTCAGATTCCCTCGGATGAGTTCCTCGATGTCTTTCACTTTGCCCTAACCCTTGATTTGCACTTTGCACGCTGGCCAGAGTGGCGTCGTCTGAAGACAGGAAAGGTGGCGCCGGCGGGGCGCCACCGTGATGGGTCTCTTCCGCGTGCGCGACTAAAGGCTGGCGTCGGCCGAGGCCAGACGTACGGTCTCCGCGTCGATGGGATTCTGCTTGAGCTGGGCGCCCAGCAGGAGAGCGGTTCTCGCCAGGTTGTTCACGAGGCGCGGCCAGCCTCCCGAATGGGATGCGATGGCCTCAAGAGCGGGTTCGGTGAAGACTTCCGTGGTCGCGCCGGCCAGGTGAAGTTGGTGGCCGACGTAGCGGAAGACCTCGTCTTTGTCCATGGGCTCCATCTTGTAGTGAACGATGACCCTTTGTGCGAGGGGTTGGGTCTGGTTGAGCCGCAACCTGGTGGTGAGGAAGGGCAGGCCCGCGATGACGAACACGAACGGACTTTTGGAGTCCATGGAGAAGTTGAAGATCATGGCCAGGTCCATGAGAAAGTCAGCCCTGGCCAGGTGCATCTCGTCAAGGATGAAGACCGGCGTAACCCTTTTCTCTGTGTAAAGGTGCTCTACTGCCCTTTGGATCTGGCGGAACAGGTCGCTCTTGCGGTAAAGCGGTCTTCGCCCAGACCCGCGGCGAGGCTCCTGTACATGTCCATGGTGGTGCCGGAAGAGAGTGGCAGGTACATGACCTTGTAGAGAGCGGGGTTCAGCCCGTCGGCGAAGGTGCGCAGGGCGTAGGTCTTGCCCGAGCCGGGCTCCCCGACCAGCGCGCCGAAGCCCCTGGCGTCGACAAGGTACTTGAGCCTGGCCAGGGCTTCCTTGAAGGACTTGGACGGGAAGTGGTCCTGGGGCCGTATGTCCCTGGCGAAGGGTTCTCTTGAGAGTGAGTAAAAGGCCCTGTACATGCTCACTCCTCCGTTCCGCCGGCGATGTCGGAGAGCCTTAGCGCAGGCTTGTCGCGCTTCACTTTGGCGTTGTCTGCGAGGTTGACGGGCCTTACCCTGGCGATCTCGGCGCCGTTCTCACAGATCAGGATCTCGCCAAGGTCGTGGGGTTCAAACCTCACCTCGACGCTCTGACCTATGTACCTGGGAGGCACCTCAAAAAGTCTCTTGCCGATGGTGATTGTGGAGTCGTGCCGGACCTTCCGTGTCTCCCTGCGGAGAAAGAGTGGGTCTAGGGATGCCGGGTCAGTAAGCACCCTTACCTCTCTCGCCTGGGACATGTAGTAGTCGAGGGGGGCCATGCCGATGGCGCTGTGAGTGCGTCCGTTGTAGTCCTTTTCCAGCCAGGCGGCGAAAGCTTGGTTCAGTGCCTCAAGGGACGTGAGGCTCTCGGGCGCGAGCACCGAGTAGAAGCGTTCTTTCACGGTCAAAAAGAAGCGCTCGATCTTGCCCTTTGCCGCGGCATCGTAGGGCTTGGCATGGATTAGCGCGATACCCAGCGACGCGCAGACGAACTGGAACTGCCCTGAGCGATAGATCTTGCCGTTGTCGGTGTAGACCTTCTCGGGGATCCCCCTCCTGCACAAGGCCTCCTTGAACACCGTCTTCAGCGAGTCGAATGACTGGTCCTGGCAGAACCCCGCGAAAGGCACCAGCCTGGAGGCGTCGTCCAGGAACGCCAGGAGGTAGGTGGCGGCCTTCTTCCTGCCCAGCCTGAGGTAGGGACCGTACGAGAGGTCCGCCTGCCAGAGGCCGTTCACCTTTTCAAGCGCGAACCTCTTCCTCTCGGGTTCCTTGCGGAGCCTCTTGCCGACCAGGTCCTGTTTCTTCAGGAACCGGTAGACGCTGCAGTAGGAGACGTCCTGTGGCTTCAGCACGTCTTTCTCAACGAGTTGCTGGTAGAACACGGTCACGGGGACCTGGGTGTTTCCTTCCCGCAGTTCGAGGATCCTCTGCCTGGCCTCCAGGGGTATCACTCTGGGTTTCCCCTTGTCGGAACGACGGCGGGGCTTCAGGCCGTCCAGACCCTGCTTGATGTAGACCCCGAGCCAGGTCTGGATGGTCTTGGGGCTGTACTCCATGCTCCCGTAGTAGGGCACCTGATAGACCCTGCCCGACACTTCGGCCAGATAGTCGCCTTTGTCCTCGACGCTCCCGTGCAGTAAGGGCGCGATCAATCCGTACCGGAAGAGAGCTACTTGCTCCCGGTCATGTTCGTCCATGGTTTTTCCCTCCGAACTGGTGGATTTTGTCTCCCCGGCGAAAGCGCCGGGGGATTTGGGCTACTTAGAAGACCCTAATCCACTGGAAAGGACCAAACCACGGAAAAGGTCTGTGGGCAGGCCTTGTATTTACTTGGGCTTCTTAGGCGGGTAAGATCAAATCGCCATGAAACCGCGGTGGTAATGCTTCTGGAAGAGCATCGAGAACATCTCTAACCCGGAAGTCTCGATACTCCCCAGCAGTTTCATGGCCCTTTCTTTCCCGTCTTCAGGCAGGTGCTCCCTCATGTCCAGGTCCCTCAGGAAGGCCAGCACCCTGTTGGCGTTCTTGAGGAAGCGTCGCCAGTGGAACCGGAGGAGTTCCCGGTAACTCTTCACCTTCCCAAGGAGCGACTTCACGACGAACCGTGCCGTGTGCTGGAAGAACGGCAGCAAGAACGAGGGTAGAACCGAGACTGTCCTGAGACATACAGGGCAAAACAGCCGGTGAATCCTCACCACCAGCTCAACCTCCCTAGTCGGCAAGGCGTTCCGTGAGTACCAGCCGTGGCCCAAAAGCCTCGCCCGCGCCCCGCAGACTGGGCAGGTCTCCAAAACCGGCCACTCGACTTCTCGGAATCGTTGGGTGTACTCTTGCGGCGACATGTGGACGTCGACAAGAACCTGCAAACACATCCCCTCCCAAACAAACTGACAAAAGTCTATCACGCTGCCCGGGAAGGAGAATTGCACTCTGCTGTAGGATTTTGAAAACGGAGTGGCCCCGAAGGGCCTACTTAATGTGAGCGTTCACATCCTACCAACCACGAGGACAAGCGCTACTGGATTGAGATGTCTTGCCGCTGTCGGTGGGATTCTGCGTTCACTACTGATGAGTTGGCCTCCGTCATACGGGCGAGGGAGAGGGTCTATTATGAGAAGACTTGACACCGCTTACCTGGACAGAACCACGGACTGGCTAGCGCCATGGGCTACCAAGCACTCCAAGGCGGTTTCCCGGCTTGTAGCCGAACCGACCGGGCTAACCCCATCCCGTACACACTTCCAACGCGACCGCGACCGAATCATCCATGCTCGGGCATTTCGACGCCTTGCGTACAAGACTCAAGTCTACTCAACTGACGAAAGCGATCATACCCGAACTCGTCTCACGCATACCCTTGAGGTCTTCCAGATAGCAAGGGGAATTGGCCGCTTACTTGGACTTAATGAGGACCTCATAGAAGCGATATCGTTCGCTCACGATCTGGGGCACACTCCTTTTGGTCACGCCGGGGAAAAAGCGTTAGACAGAGTATTGAGAAAGAAAGGCGAATTGGGTTTTCTGCACAATCTGCAGGGGCTCAGAGTGGTTGACCTTCTTGAGGACAAGCGGAATGTGAGGCAACTAGGCGGTGACGGACTCAACCTGACATGGGCTGTAAGAGAAGGCATACTAAAACACACGGATGATCGGATTGAGGGGATATATGAATCTCTTGAACCGAAAAGGCCGGGTAGCCTTGAGGCGCAGGTAGTTCGTGTTGCGGACAAGATAGCCTACACTGCCGCTGACTGGGAAGATGCCGACAGGACAGGGGTTTTTGGAGAGATGATTCGAGAAGGTGTCATTACGAACGAGGAACGGCTAGAGTGGCTGCGGAGGTTCAACTCCAATGATGAATGGGGCTACAGTGGGATAATCAACACGCTTGTAAGAGACGTTGTTGCCACAACGCAAGAGAAACTGCGAGATTTGAGGATCAGATCAGAAGAGGATGTGGCCGCCCTTGGTGAACCGATCGTGGCCATCGGGGAGTTTGCCCCGACATTCGACGAACTCAAAACCTGGCTTGCACACAACGTTTATCGAAGTACGAAGGCCAGCATATCAGACTCTGTAGGTGATAGAATCGTCGAATCTCTCTTCGAAGAGTACATGGAAACTCCCGAGACTCTGCCGCTCAAGGTAAGGGCAGCATATGAGAGAGCCGATGGGCAGCGTTGTCCAGATGATGGTTTCCCCCAGACACCTGCTCGCGTTGTCGCAGACTATATTGCGGGTATGACAGACAGATATGCGATCGAGAGTTACCAGAGGTTGTTTCTGTGAGAAGGTAACTCCGAGTTCTCTCCTACCAACCGACCGTATCGAGAGCGGCTGGCGAGACGAGGAGGTCAAGAAGGGATTTGCCATAGATGACATAGCCTCCTGTGATGGTCTGTCTTAGTCCTGCAATGAGAGGCGTAAAGAGGCGTAATCTGGTATTGAGTCACCGTTAGCTCCTCTTTCGGCGAATCCTCGCTCAAATCACGAGTCTCCCAGAGGAGGCCGTGGCCGAGCCGTCTATCCCTGTGACATGGACGCAGGCGCCAAGGGGATTGTGATAGAGAGCTTCGGGCACGGCCACCTGCCTCCGGGTATGGTGGACGGTGTGCGGATGGCGGTTGACCGGGGTGTACCGGTGGTTCTCACGACGCGATGCCTTACAGGATGCGCTCCACAGCCGGGCACCCTGCACAAAGAAGGGTTTATCGCCACGGACCTCAACGGGCCTAAGGCGCGGATAAAGCTGATGCCGGCTCTTTCCATGACGAAGGATTTGGCGGAGATAGCCCGTCTTTTTGCCCAGGTTCCGTAGCAAGAGAGGGAAGAGCACGGGGCCAAGCCCTGGAGGCCATCCTGCTCAGCGATGATAGGATAGCGTTACGGTGTCTGCCCTCCTGGAATCCGCACCACAACCTACGGTAAGATTTGGTCAATGAAAAGGAGGGAATGGAGCATGCATCTAGTGTTCAAGAACGCGAGACTGTTTGACGGTTCCGGGGCGCTGCCGCAGGCTCTTTCGGCGGTCCTCGTCGAGAATGACCGGATCGCCGCGGTTGGCCCATCCGACCGGGTGACCGTGCCGGATGGCGCCGAGGTCATAGACTGCGGCGGGAAGTTCCTCATGCCCGGCCTTGTGGATTGCCACGTCCACATAACCGGGACGGGCGATCCGAACATACTGAAGAGCGCAAAACAGACGGTCCCGTACAAGGCGCTCTTGGCATCCGTAAACGCAAGGACCACCTTGGAGGCGGGGTTCACCGCCATACGCGACGCAGGCGCGGGTTTCCTCGTGGACGTCGCGCTAAAGCAAGCAATCAACGAAGGGCTCGTACCAGGGCCACGCATGCAGGTCGCTTGCCACGGCCTGTCCATAACCGGAGGTCACGGCGACACGCGGAACGGGTGGCCACCGGAAATCCAGTTCGCCGGGAGAAGCGTCGTAGACAGTCCCGATGAGGCGAGGAAGGCCGCCCGCGAACAGCTGAGAGATGGCGCCGACCACCTGAAGCTCCATGCTACCGGAGGCGTGATGTCCGAAGGCGACGTACCCACCGCCAGAGGTCTCACGGTTGAGGAGATGCGCGCTGCCATCGAGGAAGCGCATAACGTCGGGAAGAAGACCATGGCCCACGCGCAAGGCTCAAACGGCATCAAGAACGCCATCCTGGCAGGCATTTCTTCGATCGAGCACGGCTTCTATCTGACCGATGAGATCTTCGAACTCATGCTCAAGAAGGATGTGTTCCTGGTGCCCACTCTCTCTGCGGTGCATCACATCGTGGAGAAGGGGACCAAGGCCGGGATCCCGGAGTACGGCGTCAAGAAGGCGATGGAGGCGCAGGAAGCCCACCTCGCCAGCTTCAGGAAAGCATACGCCGCAGGCGTTAAGATCGCCATGGGCACCGATGCGTCCACCCCGTTCAACTACCACGGCAAGAACGCTCTGGAACTCGAGCTCATGGTCAAGGCCGGTATGAGGCCCGTCGACGCTCTTCTCGCGGCAACCCGGATGGGCGCTGAGCTCATGGGATGGGGCGACAGGATGGGCCAAGTTAAGGAAGGATACTGGGCGGACCTCATCCTGGTCGACGGCGATCCTTTGACCAATATTGGGGTGCTCCAGGACATATCGAAAATCAAGTACGTCGTTAAGGGCGGCAAAGTGGTGGTCCGGAGATAGTCCGCGAGAGTTTTTCGTTACTGCAAGCCTGGGTCTGGGCTGAGAAGAGTCGTTCGCTCGAGATTCTGTACCTGGCGGAGTGGTAGCTGCAATGACCCTGCGGGCGGTCGGAAAGGAGGTAGAACGGACCGCGGGGAACCATCCCGCATCGGCGCCCGACAGCGTCGGTGAGTCCTGTGGAGGCTATAAGGCAGGGTGATGAGAGCGGCTGCCCATCGCCAAGGTGGCCTTTATCGGCAGGTCTGCCTGTCTGTATGGGTCCGTAGCTACAGGGACAGACACAGAAGAGTCCGACGTATCTCCTGCAAAGCGTTCCAAGTGAAGGCATAGCGGCAACCTGTCAATTTGACACCTTCCTCCTATCCGTGCCAAGATCTGCTTGTATTCGTCACTTCGTCGAATGACTCGGAGCACATCTGCCGGAGGTTGGTTCGCAGTATTGCCAAGCACGGTTGATGAGGCAATCCTCAACAAGATTGTGGCAGGACTGTCCCCGCCCCAGAAGCAAGCAGTCCTGACCCAGAGCCGTTTTTCCCGCATCGTGGCCGGCGTAGGGGCAGGTAAGACTGAGACTCTCACCAGGCGGATCGTCTTCCTAGTGGCCTCAGGAGCTCCACCCGAATCAATCGTGGCGTTTACCTTCACGGAAAAGGCTGCGGCATCTATGAAAGAGCGCATCTACACGCGGGTGCGGGAGATCCTTGGGCCCGCCGTCGCCCGCTGTCTAGGTAGGATATTCATAGGTACCATGCATTCATACGCCGCCAGGCTGCTGCAGTCCCAATTCGGTTACGGCAACTACGATGTCCTCGACGAGAACCAGGAAGTAGCCTTCGTGCTTCAGCACGGTTGGGAGCTTGGACTCGGTCAATCGGCTAGAGAGCGGCGGAAGAGATATGGGGTTTACTGCCTGGACTTCCTCAAGTCTCAGAGCGTCGTGTGTGATGAACTTCTCACGACAGACGAGGTTGGGTGCGACGGTCACGAGAGATTCGCTGCTGAGGTAGAGAAGTACTGGGACCTTCTCGAACGCAGTCAGCTCCTCACATTCGCCCGCATGATCCGTCTCGCGGCAGAGAACCTCAGGTCCTCCAAGCCTGACATCGGCGTCCGCCACCTGATAGTCGACGAGTACCAGGACATAAACAGGGCTCAGGAGGCGCTCATCGACGCGATCATTACCTGCGGTGACGCTTCCTGCATGGTGGTGGGAGATCCCCGCCAGTGCATCTACGAATGGAGGGGTTCTGATCCCGGGTGTTTCTCCAGGTTCCGGTCGGGGGAGGCAGAGTCCATAGACCTCCTGGAGAACTGGAGGAGCCTCGCACCCACCGTCCGGGCTGCCAATTGCCTCGCCGAGTGTTTCGGAGACGCTGAACTCCGCAAGCCTATGGAGAACTTGAGGACCGAAGGCGGGCTTGCGGTGCTTGCCGAGCGCGACTCTCCCTTGGCCGAGGCCGAGTGGGTTGCCCGAGAGATCCTGAGATCTGTAAAGGGAGGCCTGCGCTACTCAGATATCTCCATCTTGCTCCGTAGTGTCTCTACCTCGGGCCAGGTGTTTGCCGAGACGTTCGACCGGCACGGTATCCCGTATCTGGTAGGGGGTAAGATGGGGCTCTTCCGTAGGCTGAGGCGGACGCGCTGGCATCTATATGGACGTGGATAGCAGGGCACCACCGGTATGTTGACTACAACACGATGATCCCCAATGGCACGCTCTTGGATCACGCCCAGAAACGCTGGCCGGGCGGGTTCAAGGAAGAGATTGTCGAGGAGTTCGACCAGAGGGTCAGATCGGGAAGGTGCCGCAACTTCATCGATGCCTACTACGACCTCCTGGCCAGACTCCATGCCACGCTGGCTGGCCGAGTCGACGTGATCCTTGGGGATGGCGATGCCCTGGAGGTCGTTGACTACAAGACCGCCGATGATGCCCGTGTCACCTCCGAAGTCGAACTGCAACTACAGATGTATTCTCTGGGGCTTTCTGAAAGCGGTCGGAAGGTTGCTCGCGCGAAAGTCATACACGTGCTGGATGACTCCAAGCGGCTACGGGTGCCGCTTCTTTCTGAACCATTCTGCGGTTCGGGCAAGCCCTTCTTTGAGAGAAACCCTCGGAGCGCAATGCAGCATCTGCTCCAGTTTCTCTACTGAGGCGACCGAATGAACCAGGTCTCCCTTCCTTGGCGGACGGTATTCCGGCCGCATGTCGGTGCCGAAAACCTCTTTCAGCAGCGCGACAAGCTCGTTGACGGAGTGCTCCTGTCCACAACCGATGTTGATGTTCCGTCCCCTGGCCCCCGGCATATCCGCAGCCGCCCAGTTGGCTTCCACGACATCATCGATATAGATGAAATCTCTTGTTTGGTTGCCATCACCAAAGATGACGGGACTAACTCCATCAAGCACTGAACAGATGAACTTGGGGATAACGGCTGCGTACTCTGAATGTGGGCTCTGCCTGGGCCCGTAGACATTGAAGTAGCGTAGACAAGCGGTCTCAAGCCCATAGACGTCGTTGTACATCTTTGCGTAGATCTCTGATATGTACTTGGTTGCTGCATAGGGGGATAACGGGTTGGGTGTCATGTCTTCTCTCTTGGGAGTATCCGGGGAATCGCCATAGACCGCGCTTGAACTCGCCAGAACCACACGCCTAACGCCCTTCTCTCTGGCTGCCGACAGGACGGATAGCGTGCCGCCTACATTGACATCATTTGTTCCTATCGGGTCCTCAACCGACCTTGGGACAGACACCAGTGCTGCTTCGGAATACGACGTCGGCACCACAGAACGCTTGCTTGAAGAGGCTGCGGTCTCTGATAGCACCGTGCACGAACTCGATCCGCGATTCCAGACCCTCAAGGTTCCTGAGAGTTCCGGACGACAGGTTGTCGACAACAGTGACCCTGTTCCCATCGGAGACGAGACGATGCACCAGGTTTGAACCTATGAAGCCGGCTCCGCCGGTAACGACACACTTCCTCGCCAACTGGACCAACCGCCTTTCGCCTGCCGCTCTGCCTCACCGCCGGCATAGTCCCGCCGGTAGTTTGTCTTCGTCCTGTACTTGAAAACCGGGACTTCCCCTGTCTCGTGCCCTAGGCCGGCTGTAGGCAAAGTGCCCCTTGCAGAGATTCTAGAGTCTTGTCACGCTGTCCTGCACTATGATCGACAGAAGTCGTATCTCGGCGCGAATAATGTTGAAGGAGGGAACACGGACAGCGTAGAAGTTTGACTTGAAGCACGTGTCTTCTATGTCTTCCTTCCAAAGCTGTTCGAGGTGAACTCCGAATGTCGAGGTACTCAAACGCCGAAGACCGAACCATCTATTCCGTCATCGTCAATAACTCGGGCCAGTACTCCTTATGGCCTGCAAATGAAGCCCTGCCTCGCGGATGGACGAGTGTCGGCAAGACTGGGACGAGGCGGGAGTGTCTCGCTTATATAGGGGCTCAAATGCGCACCGGGCAGAGCGAGATCGTCGGGCGCTCGGCTGAGGGCACTGGATCCGAGTAGGGTTTCTACTCCCACCTCCTATCCTCCGATAAGGAACTTCCCGCGATCGAGTACGGTGAAACCACCTTCGTGTCAGAGATCGCCTGCTCATCTTTGAGATCAACTCTTTCCCCTCTCCGCGGGTAGTAGTATGTGGGAACCGCCGGCGCAGCATCTCTTAAGGGAGCGGCTTTGTTCGAGCCGGCTCGTGCAGTGCGGAGTCGCGGCTGGGGATCTCATCCACCAAAGGCCAGCAATGCGGGCCGTCGGCCACCGAGATGAGCTTGCTTAGAAGCGGCGGGCAGAGCCCACGGAAAAGGAGGAACCGCCCTTGAGAGCCAAGCGAAAAGCCACCGCAGAATACCGGCTCACCGTTGCCGGCTTAGCGCTGGCCGTGGCCACCCTCATCGTGGTTCTCGGAGTGGACGGTGGATTCGCCGATAGGGTGGAGACGGCCCGGCTCGCGGCGGGAAACGACATCGTCCGGATCGTTTCGTTGGCAAGCATGAAAGTGGTTGACGGCAGGCTTAGGCTTCGCCCGCTCAGCGTCTCTGATTACGACGCCGTTCTTGAGGGCGTGAGCCTCGGACAAGAGGTGGCGCTGTTCTCCGGGTTCTTCATGTTGAACGCGCGACCGCCGGGACGTTATGTCGTTCACGAGGGCGACGAGCCTATCCTCTTCCCTCAGCTCTGCTACGCGAGTGTTTCCACGAATTTCTTCCGCGTAATGGGGCTTGAACTCGCTGAAGGGCGCTTCTGGGATGAGGTCGATGTCGCCGACCGGACCCCCACGGCGGTGGTGGGATACGGACTCGCCAACCGCATAGTGCCCGACACGATGACGCTTATCGGTCACTATCCTTTAGGGTCAACGGTGAATTTCCTGGAGTTGGCGAGGGAGTCATTGACTTATGAAACGGAGATGGACGCCCTGGCTTCTCAGGGACTTACTGAAGACTACCAGGTAGTCGGCGTGTTGGCGGAGACGGGCGATTCGTGGAAAATCCCTGCAGAAGGAATAATAGAGTGGAGGCCAAGCCGGTATAGCACCCTCGGCGGCACGGACTATTGCCTCTTCTTACCATACGAGCTCTTCAAGTACCACGTGGTGAACCGCGAGACGATTCCCGAATCCGTGGGCAGCCGGGCCCGAGCGACATTCGGTTACCAACTCATCGTCCGTCCCACGCCGGGCGCCGAGGCCGAGTCGGTGGATGAGATCGTGCGCATTCTCGAAGACCGGGGAGTCGAAGACATCGAAGTCCGGTGGCAGTCCAGATCTCAGGCTTTGTATCACCGGGTGTCCGCGAACCTAAACCGCCTGTTCCTTTACGTGGCCATCCTGTCTGTGGGGCTCGCGGGGATTAACCTTTCGAACTTGGCGCTCGTCGGAGTCATTCGCCAGGCCAGGTTCATCGGCATCAAACGGGCGGTGGGAGCGGCCCGTCTGGACATAGCGCTGGAAACCGTGAAGAACTCTCTCAAGGTGGCCGCCGTGGGCGGTCTTCTGGGGCTGGGCGCGAGCTTCGTCCTTCAGAAACCATTGTCTGCCATCATCGGCCAGGCCTGCCGTGTGAACCCCCTTGGAGCGGCTCTCGGCTCGGGGGTACTCATCCTGGTCGCATTTATCGCCGCCCTGTACCCTGCGTGGAGGGCGGCATCTGCCCAGCCCGTCGTGATGGTGAGGTTCGGGCTCCTCAGCGCGGGAGGGAGGCGCAGGAAGCTTGATGCCCGCAGCTTCCTGGCCGCGCTGGGCGTGGTGGTCGGGATAGCGACGGTGACATCTATCGTGGCCATCGGCGACGGCATCCAAGATCAGACTATGCGTTTCATGTCCGCCATGGGGAAGAACGTGATTGTGGTAGAGGAGGAAGACTGGTTCGAGGCCGGAGGCTCCGTCACGAGGCTGACTCCGTCTGTCATGGGGTTGATCAAGGGCGGTGCGGCCTTCAAAGGAGAAGCAGCGGGCGCCGGCGGAGAAGGTTCCGGCAGTATGGGCTTAGGTGACGCGGTCCTCGGTGGCAGCACCACTGACGTTGGCGTCGAAGTGGCGGACGACATCGAAGCTGCCGGGTGGCAGGAGTGGGCCGGTGCCCTTGTCCGCAATGAAACCTCTTCTGAGGACGGAGTGGTTGTGCTCTATGAAGGAGACCTCTTTTCCGTGAGGGGTTTTGAGTTGCTGGAAGGCAAAGATGGTGCAGCCACAAGCGGTGATGCAGTCATCGGTTTCGGTGTAGCGGAAGCGCTCTTTGGCAATGTAGAGGACGGCAAAGAGGGCAAGGAAGAGACCACGACCGGTACGTCGACTGGGTCGTCATCCGAGCTGTCCGGAACGGCCGCAAGGAAGATCGCCTCGGCTGCCCTCGGCAAAAAGGTCACGGTTCACGGCGAGCCTTTCGCCGTCGTAGGAGTGCTTGCACCCCGGGAAAAAGGCAGCATGATCGAGGGATACGACCAGGACAAAGCCGTATTCGCTCTATGGACAGAGGCTCTCAGCGATTATCTCTTCCAGTCTACGGTTCCGGTGCGCGAGATCTGGGTGAGGGCCGTCGAAGGCCGGTTCGATGAAGCCAAGGAGCGCATCGAGTCCCTCGCCGAGGAACTGGGTTATGCGATTACGATTCCCGTGGGTGCTCTGGAAGACTTAAGCCGGATTATGAAGGATCTTGCGACCGTGCTGGTAACGCTCGCGTCCTTTGGCCTGGCGGTCGGCACCGTCGGAGTCTCGGGGATGATGTACATCAAGATCGCCGAGGAAGTGCGCAGGATCGGCATCGTGAGGGCCTTGGGCGCGACGGAGAGTGACGTATCGCGAGACTACCTGTGGGGTTCTCTCAGACTGTGCTTGGAGGCGGGGATCGCGGGATTGCTGCTATCTTTGGGCGCCCTGTTCTACGCGCGGTCGGCGAGGGGTGTTCCCGTGTTCATCTCCTGGAAATGGGCTGCGCTCTCAGTACTAATAGCGGTGGTATCCGGCGTCGGCGCGGGATGGTTTCCCGCGGTCCGTGCAGCGTCCGTGAGTCCAGTTGAGGCCATAAGGCAGGAGTGATGAGAGCGCCTGCAGATCGAGTCAGATTGGGTGTCAGCGGGCACCGACGTGAACCCTCTCTCAGTAGCGAACTCTTCGTGTGCCCTTAACGCTCCTCACGAGATGCCCCGTTCGGACAGGATTTCGGATGCTTCGTGGTTCCGCATGACGATGAAGGGAATACCTTCGGACCGATGAGGACGCGAGGCGATGTACTCGCCAACGTGGCCCCTCTCGGCAGGTCTACCTATGATTCTGCAAATCTCTTGGTCGATTTCGTTTCTGGCATGAATCATGCGGGACAGAGATTCCAAGTTGCCCAATGCGCATGCACCTTCTTCTGACTGATATTCCCTTCCACAGCAAGATCATCAGCGACGGGGCGGAGGTCCTTACGTACCCTCAAAATCATACACCAGTGATGAACCGATTTTCCATTTGAGGAAGAAGGAGCCATATATGTAAATGGCGAACCAAATGGACTGCCGTATATGGGTTGCCGCACGCCAAGTCTTGCAAGAGCGATGGGGCAGCCTCATTACGCAAATCCATGTGGGGGAGGTAAGGCTGTTGATTCGAGGCGAGAGTACACTATCGTTGGCGACCCTTCTTCTGATCTCAGGCCTGGTTGTGTACGGCATTAGGTCCGCCAGGAACGGAAGACTCCCGCAGATCCGACCTATCCCTGGACTGATGGCCATCGAGGAGGCAGTGGGACGCGCCACTGAGCTGGGCAAACCCGTTCACTACAACCCCGGCCTCGGAGATCTGGTATCCGAAGTTGCTCCTCAGACACTTGCGGGCCTAGACATCTTGAGCTACGTGGCGAGGACCTGTGCCAGGTACAACGCAGACCTCATCGTAACGAACCGTAACGCAGTGGTGCACCCAATAACCGAGGAAATCGTACGTCAAGCCTTCCTGGCAGAAGGCGTTGCGGACAAACTCAAGCCGGAAACCGTGAGGTTCCTCTCGGAAGAGCAGTTCGCTTACGCGGCATCGGCAATGGGTATCATCCAGCGCGAACAAGCGGCGGCGAACATCATGATCGGAGCGTACTATGCCGAGGCTCTGTTGCTTGCCGAATCTGCCGCTCACGTCGGCGCTATCCAGATCGGCTCCACGGCGAGGATGTACCAGCTTCCCTTCTTCGTAGCAGCATGCGACTACACTCTGCTCGGTGATGAAATGTACGCCGGTGGCGCCTACGTTTCCCGAGATCCGGTCAGGTTGGGCAGCATCTTGGGGCAAGACATCGCCAAAATCATCATGATTGCCCTGGGAGTGTTGGGAACCCTCAGCGCGACTTTCGGGAGTTCCTGGCTTAAGGATCTCTTCACCAGATTCGGGAAATAGGGAGGGAGAACAGTGCGCAGAGAAATCCCGGCGATAATCTTGTTCGTTACAGGATTGATCATCATATTGGAACGGTTTTTCAACCTCCCGGTACTCTCCAGTTGGGGGCAGGGCATCCGTACATGGGGCGTTATCGTAGGGTCAAGTCCTTTTCTTTCTGTAAAAACCCCTCCGGCGACTTATGTAACACTTGTCTAGCTCCCTGCGACTGCGAGTTCGCGTCCGCTCAGCGGCGGCATGTCCTGCGCCCGTTTCCATTC